>DSLFI04101__coassemble_174_pt1 | contig 34944 bp, 29 predicted proteins | sample DSLFI04101__metabat2_high_PE_040 | metagenome-assembled genome bin DSLFI04101
CTTTCGGAAAAGGCGCTGCACGCGGCGCTCAAGGCGTACTATGAGCCGGACGACGAGAGCCGCGAGGTCGCGCTCGGCGGCTTTGTGGCGGATATTGTCGGCGAGGAGGGGATCATCGAGATCCAGACGCGCGGCTTTGAGCGGCTGCGCGGCAAGCTCGAGGCCTTTCTGGAGGCCGCGCGCGTCACCGTTGTCTATCCGGTGGCGGTCGAGCGGCAGCTGCGGTGGATCGACCCGGGGACCGGCGAAGTACTGCCGCCGCGCAAAAGCACGAAAAAGGGCATACCGTTCGACGTGCTGCCCGAGCTCTACAAGATCAAGCCGCTGCTGACGCACCCGAACTTCCGGCTGCGCCTTGCGCTGCTGGCACTGACCGATTACAAGTATCTGGACGGCTACGGGAAACAGAGGAAGATCCGCGCAAGCCGCGGCGAGCGTGTGCCGGAGGCGCTGCTCGGCGAGATCGACTGCGCCTGCCCGGCGGATTACGCCTGCCTGCTGCCGGAAACGCTCGAGGGGGAATTCACGGCCGAACAGCTTGGGCGGGCGCTGCACCGTCCGGCGGCGCAGGCGCGTATCGGCATCAACGTGCTGTGTGCGCTCGGCGTTCTCGAACGCACGGGAAAGGCCGGTCGGGCGTATCTGTACAGGCGGATTTTCTGAGCGGAAACCATGCGGTTTTCCTTGACTTTTGCATAGTGGTGTGCTATTCTGTACCGATATACACAACGCACCCCATAAAGTCAGGAAAGGAGGATACGCATGACGATGCGAGAAGAAGCCGAGCATCTTCTGCACGGCTGCGGGCTGCTCGACGTGCTTCGGCGGTACGGCGAGCCGGTCGTCACCGGAAGCTGCAGCATGGACATGATGGCCTGGAATGACCTCGACCTGTACGTCGTCGAGAACGACTCGATTTTTGCGCAATGGTTTGCGCTGGCGCACGCGCTCTGCGACGCGCTGCAGCCGGTCAAGGTCGAAGTGCAGCGCGAGCCGGGCAAATTGTTCCTCGGCATGGAAACGGAGATCACCGGCACGCGCTGGAACGTCGACATCTGGGTGAAGGACCGCGCCGGCGTCGAAGCGTCAAAGGCTTACTGCGCCCGCGTTCGCCGGCGCGCCGACGCGGACCCCGCCGTGCGCGCGGCGATCCTGTCAATCAAAAAAGCGCTGATCGACAGGCGGCTGTACGGGCTGCGAAAGCTCCCGGAGCGCCACTACCACAGCGACGAGATCTACACCGCGGTGCTCGACGAGAACATCCGGACTGTGGAAGCGTTTTTGCAGAAGCATCCGAAATAAGCAGAGAGACAAAGAAGACAAAACGAAAGGCCCCTGTTCCGAAAAGGAACAGGGGCCGCTTTGCTTGTGCGGCTATACAGATGAAAGTCAGCTGGAAGATTCTGCCGGGCAGAGCGCGTCGAGGCTGTGCAGGCAGCCGGCTGAACCACGGCCGCTGCGGTCGATGCGGAGAAAACTGCAGCCCGCACGCGAGGCGGTGGCGGCGTCCTTGTCCTCGTCGCCGATAAAGACGAGCGCTTCCATCGCAGCGGAAAAGTGTGCGGCGATCTGCCGGAGTCCGGCCGGGTTCGGTTTGCGGAAGCCGCAGGTGCCGGAGGAGACGTACAGGTCGATGTACGGCAACAGCGGCACGATGTCCGCGCGGAACAGCGCGTCCGGCATGCCGGAGGGCAGGTCGGTCAGCACGGCGGTCTTGTGGCCGTGCATTTGCAGACGGTGCAGGGCGGGGATAGAATCCGGATAAAGGACGGGGGAGAGCCGGAGGCCGCGGAAGAAAATTTCCGCGGCGGCCTGCGGGTCGACCGGGCTCGGCCAGTGCGAGAGGCAGGCGGCGAACATCTCGGCGGGCGGATACTCGATCTCGCGCCCGGTGATGCGCGGGTTGAAGGCGGTGAGCCGCGCGGCAGCTTCCGCGAGGTCGTCTGCCGTGCAGGCCGGGCAGAGCGCGTCGGCTACAGCGCGGAAGCCCTGCGGGTAGAGGGCGCTCCAAGCGGCGGGCATGCCGGCGTATTCCATCAGCGTGCCGCCGCAGTCGAAAACAAATACCGCCATGTCAGACCTTCAGCTTCCGGAAATTGATCTTCAGGCTCCGCGCGCTGTGCAGGCGCGGGCCTTCGACGCCGCTGCGGCGCATGTAGACGCTCTGCACGAGGCCGAAGCCGAGATACAGGCAGATGGCGCTGCTGCCGCCGGCCGAGAAGAACGGCAGCGTGACGCCCATGACGGGCAGAAGCGCAAGGCACATGCCGATGTTCGAGACGGACTGCAGCGCGATCAGCCCGAAGAAGCCGAAGCACATGCAGCGCCCGAGATCGTCCCGCGCCTTGGAGGCGATGTACAGCACGCGCAGCAGGTAGAAGAGCAGAAGCAGGATGATCGCCGTGCAGCCGAGGAAGCCGAGCTCCTCGCCCGCGACGGAGAAGATGTAGTCGCTGTGCTGGAACGTGACGTAGTTCGATTCGACGCGCGGCCCGCTGAACAGGCCCTTGCCGGTCAGCTGGCCGCTGCCGATCGAGAGCCGGCCCTGATACTGCTGGTAGCCCTCGTCGAGCTGGACCGCCGGGTCGTCGAGGTTGTACACGGAGGTGAAGCGCTTGATCTGGTACTCGCTGAGCACGAAGTTCCAGAGAATCGGCACGCTGACGGCGACCAGCGCGCCGAGCAGCACAAAATACCGGATCTGCACGCCGCCGGCAAGGCTCATGCAGAGGAACATGGCGAAGAACACGATCGCCGCGCCGTCGTCGCCCTGAAAATGGCAGAGCAGGATGGGGACCGCGGCGTGCACCGCGAGCAGCATGACCTGGCCGGGCTTCCGGATCAGCCCGCGCTCCCGAAGGATCGCAATGTGCTTGGAATAGGTGATCATGAACAGGATCTTCACGAGCTCGCTCGTCTGGAACGTGCGCCCGGCAATGCTGATCCACGCGCGGGCGTCGACGCCGCCGCCGCCCTGCACGCTGACGCCGAAAAAGATCGTGTACAGCATCAGGAAGAACGAGAAGCCGGCGAGCAGTAGCCAGAACGAGGCGATGCCCTCGTAGTCGATCGACGAGAGCGCCACGGCGGCGACCAGACCCAGAATCGTGACAAAGAGCTGCGTCTGGAAGTAGTCGGTCGCTGTGGCGCGCGAAACGCTTTTGAGCAGCAGCAGGCTGAATGCGGCGATGGCGAGCATCAGCAGCCAGAGGATTTTATCGATGCGCCGGAAATAGGCGGCGATATGCAGAAAAAACCGGTTGTTGGCCAATGGGGTCACCCGACCTTTCAAAACTCAATCGGCGCGGCGCCGAAAAACCGCGGCGGGGCGGGAATGCGCCCGGCTTTTCCGGCCTGCGCCGCGGACAGGAAAACAGCTTAAATTACAAATAGTATAGCACACGGCCGCCGGTTCAGCAATCTTTTTCAAAATTTTACGAAAGAAAAAGAATCCCTTTACGAATCCCGCGTTTTGAGCTATAATCAAAGCAGAAATCACACGATCGCGCGCCGCGCCGCCCGGGCTGCAGACAGGCCGGGGCGGCGGGCGGCGCAGATGCAAGGAGAGGCGGATATCAAAATGCTTACGGATATTGAAATTGCCCAGCAGACAAAGCTCAGGCCCATCGCGGAGATTGCGCGGGAGCTCGGCGTGCGGGAAGAGGAGCTCGAGCCGTACGGCCGCTTCAAGGCGAAGCTCAACGACGGGCTTTTCTCGCGCCTGAAAGAAGGCCCGGACGGAAAGCTGATTCTCGTCACGGCGATCAACCCGACGCCGGCGGGCGAGGGCAAGACGACGACGACGGCCGGACTCGGCCAGGCGATGGCGAAAATCGGAAAAAAGGCGGTCATCGCGCTGCGCGAGCCGTCGCTCGGCCCGGTGTTCGGCATCAAGGGCGGCGCGGCCGGCGGCGGCTACGCGCAGGTCCTGCCGATGGAGGACATCAACCTGCACTTCACGGGCGACATGCACGCGATCACCTCGGCGAACAATCTGCTCTGCGCGATGCTGGACAACCACATGCAGCAGGGCAACGCGCTCGGCATCGACCAGCGCCGCATCCTTGTGAAGCGCTGCGTCGACATGAACGACCGCGCGCTGCGCAACATCGTCGTCGGCCTCGGCGGCAAGATCAACGGCGTCCCGCGTGAGGACGGCTTCATCATCACGGTCGCGAGCGAGGTCATGGCGATCCTCTGCCTTGCGCAGGATCTCGCCGACCTCAAGGCGCGCCTCGGGCGCATCCTCATCGCCTACACGTACGACGGCAAGCCGGTCTACGCGAAGGACATCAAGGCTGACGGCGCGATGACCGCGCTCCTCAAGGATGCGATCAACCCGAACCTCGTGCAGACGATCGAGGGCACGCCCGCAATCATGCACGGCGGCCCGTTTGCGAATATCGCGCACGGCTGCAACTCGGTCCGCGCGACGCGCCTTGCGCTGAAGCTCGGCGATTACTGCATCACCGAGGCGGGCTTCGGCTCCGACCTCGGCGCCGAGAAATTCCTCGACATCAAATGCCGCATGGCGGGCCTCAAGCCCGACTGCATCGTGATCGTCGCCACGGTGCGCGCGCTCAAGTACAACGGCGGCGTGCCGAAGGCGGAGCTCTCCGCCGAGAACGTGCCGGCGCTCGAAAAGGGCATCGTGAACCTGCGCGCCCACGTGGAGAACATGCGCAAGTACGGCGTGCCGGTCGTCGTGGCCATCAACCGCTTCGGCACCGATACGGACGCGGAGCTTCAGGTGATCGACGACTGCTGCAAGTCGCTCGGCGTGGAGTACGCGCTTTCCGAGGTGTTCGCGAAGGGCGGCGAAGGCGGCGTGGCGCTCGCCGAGACGGTCTGCCGCGTCATCGACGAAAACGAGACGCACTTTGCGCCGCTCTACGAACTCGACAAGACGGTCGAGGAGAAGATCGAGACGATCGCGCAGGAGATCTACGGCGCGGACGGCGTCACGTTCACGAACCAGGCGATGAAGTCCCTCAAGGACATCAAGGCGCTCGGCGGCGACGCGATGCCGGTCTGCATCGCGAAAACGCAGTATTCCCTGTCGGACAACGCGGCGCTGCTCGGCCGCCCGACGGGCTTTAAAATCACGATCCGCGACCTGCGGCTCTCGAACGGCGCGGGCTTCGTCGTCGCCTATGCGGGCGACGTCATGACGATGCCGGGCCTGCCGAAGGTCCCGGCTGCCGAGAAGATCGACGTCGGCGCGGACGGCATGATCCACGGGCTGTTCTGATATGGCGGTTTTTGTTTCAAAATCGGTCGCCGATACGGAAAAGCTCGCGGCGCGCCTGGCCGAAAAGCTGCAGGGCGGCGAGGTCATCGCCTTCACCGGCTCGATGGGCATGGGGAAGACCGCGTTTACGCGCGGCCTTGTCGAGGCGCTCGGCGGCGGCGACGTCGTCTCGAGCCCGACCTTTGCGCTCGTCAACGAGTATGCGGCGCGCCTCACGGTGCAGCATTTCGACATGTACCGCGTTTCCGGCTGGGACGACCTGTATTCGACCGGCTTTTTCGACTACCTCGACACGGACAGCGTGCTCGTGATTGAGTGGAGTGAAAACATCGACGGTGCGCTGCCGGAAAACACGATCCGCATCGACATGCAGAAGGGCGAGACGGAAACGGAGCGCGTCATCACGATCGACGGCATTGAACTGTAAAGCGGGGAGCAGGCCCGTGATTTCATCGAATAGAAAAGGATAACCATATGCTGATTTTGGCGCTTGATTCCTCGGCGTCCCCGGCGTCTGCGGCGCTGCTTGAGGACGGCAGGATAATTTCGGAATTTTATATGCACACGAAGCAGACGCACAGCCAGACGCTGATGCCGATGGTGGAAAGCGTGCTGCGCCTTTCGGGCCGGACGCTCGACGACGTGGACCGCATCGCGGTTTCCGCGGGGCCGGGCTCCTTCACCGGCGTGCGCATCGGCGTTTCCTGCGTTAAGGGCATGGCGATGGCGCGGAACATCCCCTGCGCCGGCGTTTCCACGCTGCGCGCGATGGCGGAAAACGCCCGCGGCATGGAGGGCGTCGTCTGCGCCGTCATGGACGCGCGCTGCGGGCAGGTGTACAACGCGATGTTCCGCGTTTCGGGGGACAGCGTGGAGCGGCTCTGCCCGGACCGCGCGCTCGCGATCGCCGACCTCTGTGCGGAGTGCGCGCCGTACGGCGCTGAATTGCTGCTCGTCGGCGACGGCGCAGAGCTGTGCCACCGGACGTTTTCGGCTTTCGGCGCGCGGCTTCTTCCGCCGATGCAGCGCTTCCAGCGCGCGGCGGGCGTTGCGCTCGCGGCGGAGACAGACGAAACAGTGACGGCGGACGCGCTGATGCCGGTCTACCTGCGCCTGCCGCAGGCGGAGCGCGAGCTCAGAAAGAAAAACGAACAAGCAAAGGAGAACAGTGGAATATGAAAATTGCAATCGGCTCGGATCACGGCGGCTTTGCGCTCAAGGAGGCCGTCAGGAAGCATCTGGAGGAAAAGGGCATCGAGGTTGAGGACTTCGGCTGCTACTCGACGGAGAGCGTCGACTACGCGGTGTACGGCGCGAAGGTCGCGCACTGCGTGGCGGACGGCGGTGCGCAGTACGGCATTCTGATCTGCTCGACCGGCATCGGCATCTCGATTGCGGCGAACAAGGTGAAGGGCATCCGCGCGGCGCTCTGCTGCGACGCGCACGCGGCGGAAATGACCCGCCGCCACAACAACGCCAACATCCTGTGCATGGGCGGCCTTGCGGTCAGCGAGGAAACGGGCCTCGAGATTGTGGACGCGTTCCTGCACTTCGAGTTTGAGGGCGGCCGCCACCAGCGGCGGATCGACCAGATTGCCCAGATCGAAAACGGCGAGCTCTGATGCCGCATTTGCGGCGAATACCACAGGACAATGGGATATTTGGAGGAAGACAGATGCAGTATATCAGGATTACGGCGGAATGGTTTGATGCGTTGAAACGCCTGCAGACCGCTTATAAGCAGGAAATCGGTGAGGATGCGCCGACTGCGGCTGATCTGGAAAGCCTCCGGCAAGCGGTGGACGACGGCCGAATTCAGTTTTATGGCTGCGTCGATGCGGAGAAGCTGGTCGCCTGCTGCTCCGTATCCGTCGTTTATTCGACCTTTTGTTACAGCTGCAGCGGCGTGTTCGAGGATTTCTATATCCTGCCGGCTTACAGGCATAGGGGGATCGCGCGTGCGCTGGTTCGTTACGCATACGATGCCAGCGGCGTCCGGTCGATGACTGTGGGCTGTGCGAACTGCGATGTGGAGATGTATAAGGCGCTTGGATTCCGCGTGCCGCTGGGCAATATGCTCGCTTATGACGGCTGAGCGTCTGACCAAAACAGAATAGATGATGAAAATGGACAACCGGTTTTCTGGACGGAAGATAACCGTTCGGCTCAGGAAAGGCAAAAGGAGAGATTGAAATGCGGCATTATACGGTGATTTCCAAGATTGGCCTGGCAATATGCGCCTGCTTCATTGTTCTGGCCGTGATCAATGGCTTCACAGGCTTTCTGAACGCAGGCTTATCGCTTGGCGGAACGGTGATCTGCATTGTCGGTTTTTGCATGGCGATCTTTGCGATTGCGATACTGGAGAAGGAAAGGGCAAAGAAGAAGCGCAGATGATATCTGCTTCTGCGCATGCGTTCGAACAACGGAAAGGTGATGGAGATGGACAACCAGATTTTTGTTATGGATCATCCGCTGATCCAGCACAAGCTCACGTTCCTGCGCGACAAGCACACGGGCACAAAGGAGTTCCGCGCGCTGGTCAGCGAGATCGCGACGCTGATGTGCTATGAAGCGACGCGCGACCTGCCGCTGCAGGAAGTGGAGATCGAAACGCCGATGTGCAAGGCGACGACCAGGGTGATTGCGGGCCGCAAGCTCGCGTTCGTGCCGATCCTGCGCGCCGGCCTCGGCATGGTGGAGGGTATGCTCCAGCTTGTGCCGAGCGCGAAAGTCGGCCATATCGGCCTGTACCGCGACCACGATACGCTGCAGCCGGTCGAGTATTACAACAAGCTGCCGTCGGATATCGAAGAGCGCGACGTCATCGTGCTCGACCCGATGCTCGCGACCGGCGGTTCCGCGATCGATGCGATTGAGATCGTCAAGCGCAGCCGTCCGAAGAGCATCAAGTTCCTGTGCGTGATCGCCGCGCCGGAGGGACTCAGGGCGCTGAGCGAGGCGCATCCGGACGTGCACATCTACTGCGCCGCGGTCGATGAGAAGCTGAATGAAAACGGCTATATCCTGCCGGGCCTCGGCGACGCCGGCGACCGGATCTTCGGCACGAAGTAATCCGATTTATATAACAAGTATCTAAGCGCGTGCGGAAAGGCCGCCGCGCTTTGCTTTGGGGTGTTTGTATTGAAAAACAAAAGCGTTTACCACTGGCTGATCGTCGCCGCCTGCAGCGGCCTTGCGATGGCGGCGATCGGCATCAGCATCAACTGCGCGGGCATTTTCTTCGAGTCGGTTTCGGAGGACCTCGGTGTCGGCCGCGGCGACGTGTCGCTGACGGTCACGCTGACGAACGTCCTGACCGGCCTGATGGGGCCGCTCGTCGCCTCGCGCCTGTTCGGGCGCGTCAACATCAAGGTGCTGACGGGCGTCGGCTCCGTCGTGACGGCGCTGTGCTTTGCCGGTATGTCGATCGCGAACCACATCGCCGTGTTCTATGTGCTCAGCACGCTGATGGGCATCGTGATCACAGGCTACAGCAACGTGGCGATCACCTACATCATCGGCAACTGGTTTCAGGAGAAGAATGGCTTTGCGATGGGCATCACGATGAGCTGCTCCGGCCTCGGCGGCGCGCTGTTCAACCCGATTTTGAGCGCGGTGATCGAAGCGTTCGGCTGGCGGTCCGCCTACCTTGCGGCGGCCGGCTTTGTCCTTGTGCTGACGCTGCCGGGCGTGCTCTTCATCATCCGCGAGCGGCCGGAGGACAAGGGGCTCCTTCCGTACGGCGCGACGGAAAGCATGCCGTCTGCGGCGGGCCGGCAGATTCAGAAGGGCGCGATCGCCTTCGGCAGCGCGACGTTCCTTGTGACGGTCGCCTTCTCGGTGCTCGTCTATGCGGTTTCGGGCTTTAACGCGCACGTTTCCGGCTTTGCCACGAGCATCGGGCTGACGCCCGCGGTCGGCGCGCTGATGGTTTCGGCCTCGATGATCGGCAACGTGGTCTTCAAGCTCCTGATCGGCGTTCTGAGCGACGCCTTCGGCGCGCCGAAGGCCTGCGGCGTCATGATGCTGCTCAACATCATCGGCATGACGATTTTCGCTTTCCTGCCGATCGGCGGCGATGCGGTTGCGATGGTCAGCGCTTTCCTTTACGGCGGCATCTACGCGGTTTCGGCGGTCGGCATTCCGCTCGTCGTCCGCTACGTCTACGGGCCGCAGCTGCACAGCGTCGCGTATTCGTACATCTCGCTGTTCGCGTGCATCAGCAGCTCGTGCACGATGGCCGGGTTCGGCTACAGCTACGACGTGTTCGGCACGTACCGCGTCGGCGTTCTGGCGAGCGTTGCGGTCGCGATCTGCGTGGTCGTCCTGATTCTCTTTCTCAAAAAAGTCCGCACGCCCGAAGCGGCGGGGCGGTAAATGCCGTTTCACATACGGTGCAGAAGCAAAATGCCCGGCGTGTTCCGAACCGAACGCGCCGGGCGTTTCTGTAAGCAATTCGTCTCGATTTTCTTTCCCAATGCGCCGGACAAGACGAAGCGGACCGGCCGCCCGTTTTGGCAGGCAGCCGGTCCGCTCTTTATCGCATCGATTTTAAATTACAGCAGTTTATAGCCGATGACGCGGAAGCTGTGGATCAGAGCAGCCGCGTCTCGTTGATGATCAGCTCGAAGGTCAGGCCGAGGAAATCGGCGGCCTTGCGGCAGAGCACCATGCGGTCGAGGAAGATCTCAAAATACTCCATGACGGGGCAGATGTTCGTGTCGATCGTGACGGAAAACACGCAGAGCTTGTTTTCGGCGTCGATTTTCAGCGAGGCGTTTTCAACCGCGTAGTTGACGCGGTCGTGGATGTCGCTCGCGATGATCGCATCCTTGCGCACGCGCGTGCGGCGGACGTCGCTCTTGTCGGAGAGGATCAGCGCGGCGGAGACGGCGTTGACCGGGAAGGCCGTTTTCTCGTCGTGGTGGCCGATCGCCGAGCAGATCGTCGCGATTTCCTCGGGCGGCATATTGAGCCGGGTGAGGAGCGTAAAGGCCATGATCGCGCCGCTGTGGGCGTGGTCCACGCGGTTCACCGTGTTGCCGATGTCGTGCAGGTAGCCGGCGATCGCCGCAAGCTCGCAGGTGCGCTCGTCGTGGCCGAGCGCGGCGAGGATGTCGCGCGCGTAGTTGCTGCAGCGCTTTGCGTGCGGGCGGCCGTGCTCCGTGAAGCCGAGCGCGCCGAGGCAGCTGTTGCCGGCCTCCACGTAAGTTCTGGCTTCCGGATTCGAAAAAATATCGTCCGGTGTGATGTGCGCGTATTTCGTCATAGCAATCTCCATTTCTGTGTTCCGGAGGGAAAATCAGTCCGCGGTGAACATGCGGTACATGGCCTCCAGGCAGATCTGCGCGTGCTTCTTGTAGTGCTCGAGGTTCAGGCATTCGTTGCAGTTGTGCGCGTTGCTTTCGTCCTCGTTGAACGAAGCGCCGAACGCGACGCCGTTGCCGCCCATCTGGCGCGCGTAGGTGCCGCCGCCCATCGAGAAGATCTCGCACTTTTCGCCGGTCATGTCCTCGTAGGCGCCCGAAAGCAGCTGCACGAGCGGGCCGTCCTTCGGCAGGTAGAGCGGCGGCTCGTCGGAGAGGAGCAAATAGGTGAGGCCCGCGCCCTCGACGGCGCCGCGCAGGATCGCGTCGATGTCCGCGCCCTTCTTGAGCGCTGGGTAGCGGATGTCGACGTCGAGGCGGCCTTCGCCGTTTTCGGCGGAGATAAGGCCGAGGTTGAAGGTCAGCGCGCCGCTCGGCTCGTCGGACATCTGTACGCCGATCTTCGAGCCGTCCCAGGTCAGGCCGATCTTCTCATCCGCGAAGCAGAGGAGCGCGCCGCATTCCGCGCCGAAGACGGAGACGAGCAGGCGGATCAGGTGCGCGGCGGCATTGACGCCGTTTTCCGGCCACGAAGCGTGCGAAGCCACGCCGTGCGCCGTGATGTGCGCGCCGTCCGCCGTGCGCGCGAGGTCAAACCGGATTTCGCCGGCGGCTGCCGCATCGGCGAGGCGGCTGTATTCCGCGTCGTCGCAGAGGATGTCCGCCTCCGCCTTGTACGGGACGGCGTTGACGACCGTGCCCGCCCGGAAGCTGCGGATTCTATCGCCGACCGGGCCGGTCACCGCGAAGCGGAACAGGCCCTTTTCGCAGTGGCACAGGCCGTAGGAAGCGTCGGGCGTGAAGCCCATCGTCGGCTTCTGCTCCCGCGCGAAGTAATAGCCCATGTCCTCCATGCCGATCTCCTCGGCCGAGCCGAGCACGACGCGCAGCTTGCGCTTGCCGACGACGCCCGCGTCGCGCAGGGCGCGCAGGCAGTGCAGCGCGACGATTGCCGGGCCCTTGTTGTCGGACACACCGCGGCCGTAGGCGAAGCCGTCGCGGATCGTCATGGTGAACGGATCGCTTTCCCAGCCCTCGCCGGCCGGCACGACGTCGAGGTGCGCCATGACGACGGCGTTTTCCTCGCCCTCGCCGATCTCGGCGTGCATCGCGTAGTAGTCGCAGTTTTTCGCGGTCAAATCATAGCGCGCGCAGAGCTCCATCGCCTTGTCGATGGCGGCCGCGGCGTCCTTGCCGAACGGGTACGGCCCCGCCTGCGGCACTGCGACGGAGGGCACCGCGATGATCTCCTTCAGGTCGCGCAGTATATCGTCCCAGTAATCGAGAATCTTCTCTCCAAACATACATAACTTCCTTTCCGATTGGATATATATCTATCATAATCCATCCGGGCGGCAAAATCAATGCAAAGTGCGAAAAAACAGCGCGCGTGCGCAGCATAGTCCGCATAACGGCGTGTTTTTGCCGGAAATCCCGGAGAAAAGGCAGGCGGGGCATCGGTATGCTGAATTCCATCTGGGCGGTTCTCATCCTTCTGGCCGTTTTCGGCGCGGCGGCGACGGGGAACCTGACCGCGCTTTCGAAGGCCGCGGCGGACGGCGCGCAGAGCGCCGTGGAAACCGCGCTGCTGCTGATGGGCGCGATGTGCCTGTGGCTCGGGCTGATGAACATCGCGTCGCACGCGGGGCTCACGGAAAAGGTCTCGCGCGTCCTTTCCCCGCTGATCCGCCGCCTGTTCCCGGAATACGCCGCGCACAGGGCGATCGGCGAGAAGATCTCGATGAACATCGCGGCGAACATGCTCGGCATGGGGAACGCGGCGACGCCGCTCGGCCTCGCCGCAATGGACGAGATGCAGCGGATTTCGGGCGGCGACACGCCGACGCGCGGCATGGTGCTGTTCGTCGTGATGAACACGGCGGCGTTCCAGCTGATCCCGTCCTCGGTGGTCACGCTGCGCGCCGCGTACGGCAGCGCCAATCCGTACGACATCATGGTGCATATCTGGTTCGTTTCGATCGGCAGCCTTTTGACCTGCATTTTCGTCTGCAAACTGTTTGAGCGGCTGCAAAAAGCATAACAGGAAAGGCCGGCGAGGGCCGGCTTTTTGTATGGAGGGGCGGGGCTATGGCACAAATCGGCGCGGCGGCGGTCTGCGCGGTGATCGCGGGGATCGTCGCCGTCGGGTACATCAAGGGGCTGCCGGTGTTCGACCTCTTCATCGAGGGCGCGGCGCAGGGGCTGAAAACCGCCGTGAAGCTGCTGCCGACGCTGGTGGGCCTGATCGCGGCGATCTCGATGCTGCGCGCTTCTGGCGTGCTGGAGCTGCTGACCGGCGCGCTGCGGCCGCTGACCGAATGGATCGGCCTCGATCCGGAGATTGTCCCGCTCGCGCTGCTGCGCCCGTTTTCCGGCAGCGGCTCGGTCTCCTACGTCACGTCGCTCTACAGCCGCTTCGGCGCGGACAGCGAAACGGCGCGGCTCGCGGCGATCCTCGCTTCCTCGACAGAGACGACGTTTTACGCGGCGGCGGTCTATTTCGGCGGCCGCGGCCTGCGCTCGACGCGGTACACGATTCCGGCGGCGCTCTGCGGCGACTGCATGGCGGTGGTGCTCTCGGTCGTCTCCATCCGGCTGTTCGGCTGATTTTTTCCTGTACGCGGGCGGAAAAACGTGGTATACTTGTCCCATCAAAACAGAGCGGAGGAAACGGTATGCTGCTTACTTTGGACGTCGGAAACACGAATATCACGCTTGGGGTGTATGCGGGCGATACGCTGCGCTTCGTCTCGCGCATGGCGACGAACCCGCCCCGCATGGAGGACCAGTATGCGGCGGACCTGCTCGCGATCCTGAAGCTGTACGGCGTGGAGCCGGAGGAGATCACGGGCGTGATCATGAGCTCGGTTGTGCCGGGGCTGACGGCGCCGCTCACGCGGGCGGTGCGGCGCGTGCGCAACGTGGAGCCGCTCATCGTCAGCACGGAGACGGTGCCGGACCTCAAGGTGCGCCGGGACATGCCCAATACGCTCGGCGCGGACCTGATCGTCGGCGCGGTCGCGGCGAAGGCGCTCTGCGACGGCCCGTGCATCGTGATCGACATGGGCACGGCCACGACGCTGACCGGCCTGAACGCCGAGGGCGAGGTCTGCGGCGTCGTCATCATCCCGGGTGTCGGCACGTCGCTCGACGCGCTGACGAGCCGTGCGGCGCAGCTTTCCGCCGTGGGGCTGCAGGCGCCGCCGTACGTGCTCGGCCGCAACACGATGGAGTGCATCCAGTCCGGCATGATCTTCGGCACGGCCTGCATGCTCGACGGCCTGTGCGACCGCATCGAGGAGGAGATCGGCGCAAAATGTTCGGTGATCGCGACCGGCGGACTGGCCGGCATGGTCGTCGCGCACTGCCGCCGGGAGGTCCGCCTCAGCGATACGCTGCTGCTCGACGGCCTCAAGCTGATCTGGGACCGGTACGGCGCAGCGTGAGCCGGCGGGGCGGCAAAATGCCGGACTTACCTTTTGCTGCACGCGGAACTATTGAATGCCCGGCTGTTTTATGGTATATTAAATATGTAGAACAGTTAAAAACACCGGGCGCCGCTAAAGAAACAGGGGGCACGGGCGTTCTGTCGCATATGCCTGCTGCAGGATTTCGGAGACCGGAGAGAAAGGATGGAGACAGGGTTTGAGAACAAACATTGAGGCGCTTCTGCGGCAGCCGTTTGCGCAGGAGCAGCTGCGTATGATGGGGAAACTGAAGCCGGCGGCAGATTTCACGCCGGAAGAAATTGAGGCGCTGGAGCCGTTTTGGAAGCGTGTAGAGACGACCGCACTGCCGCTGCATGAACCGGTCAAAGGGGAGTATGCGCGTAAATGGTGGAAAGAGGCTGTAGCTTACCAGATTTATCCGATGAGCTTCTGCGACTCGAACGGCGATGGTATCGGCGATCTTAACGGTATATGCTCAAAGCTCGACTACCTTAAGGCACTCGGCGTGGACATCGTGTGGCTTAGCCCGATTTATGATTCCCCGAACGATGACAACGGTTACGATATCCGGGATTATAGAAAGATCCATGCGGATTACGGCACCATGGAGGACTTTGACCATCTGCTTTCGGAAATCCATGCGCGCGGCATGCGCCTGATCATGGATATGGTGCTCAACCATACATCGGATGAACACCCGTGGTTCCAGGCGGCGCTCCGGGATCCTGGTTCCAAATACAAGGATTATTATATCTGGCGTAAGGGAAAGGGAGAAGGCGTCCCGCCGAACAACTGGGAGTCCTTCTTTTCGGAGCCGGCATGGAATTACTACCCTGAGGTCGGCGAATGGGCGCTGCACCTGTTTAGCCGCAAGCAGATGGACCTCAACTGGGAAAACCCGGCGCTGCGCGAAGAAATCTATGATATGCTCAATTGGTGGATGGACAAGGGCGTCGATGGGTTCAGGCTGGATGTTATTAACCTGATTTCGAAGTTTGACGGTTTGCCGGACGGGGAGAAAAGCCCCATCACTGGAATTGAACAGTACGTGTATGGGCCGCATCTGCACGAATATCTGCGGGAAATGAACGAGCGTGTGTTTTCCAGACACGACAGTTATACGGTTGGCGAGGGCTGTGGGCTCGGCGCCGAAACACAGGTGAGCATGACGCTTGCGAGCCGCCGGGAGCTGAATACAACCTTTTGCTTCAGCCATTTTGACACACCGGGGCATAATAAATACAGTACGTACCGCTACGATCTGAATTTTCTGAAAGCGTTTGTGCTGAAAACGCAGCAGGTTCAGGACGCGGATAACTGGCTGACGATTGTCTTTGAAAACCACGATCAGCCGCGGTTTGTTTCGAAGATCACGCGAAAGCCGGAAGAAATCGACCCTGCGGCGAAGCTCATTGCGCTTCTGGAGATGACGCTCTGCGGCACGGCCTTTGTTTACGAGGGGCAGGAGCTCGGCATGCGCTTTGTCCGGTTCAACGATGCTTCGGAGTTCCGCGACGTTGAGGCGATCAACTTGTACAAAAAGCTGATGGCAGAGGGAAAGAGTGAGGCAGAGGCGTTCGCCTATGTGGCGCCCGGCACGCGCGACCAGACCCGCGCGCCGATGCAGTGGACTGCCGGGAAAAATGCCGGCTTCACCACAGGCACGCCGTGGCTGCGCCTGAACGACAACTTCGATGTCGTCAACGCGGAGGATGAGGCGCAGGACCCGTCGTCGATCTTGAATTTCTACCGTGCGGCAATTGCGCTGCGCAAGAAATATAAGACGCTCGTATATGGTGGTTTTGAACCGGTCTGCGAAGAGAAAGAGAATTTCCTCGGCTATATCCGCGAGGATGCGGATGGCCGCTTCTTTGTGGAATTCAATCTTTCTGCTGAAACGGCCGTACGTCCGGTACAGCCGGAGGGGGAACACTTGCTTGGCAATTACGGCGCGCCGGCAGAAATGCTGCGCCCGTTTGAGGCGAATATATACCGGCTGCGTTAAGTGTGAAAATAAGGGGGAAACGGCGTGCTTTCTGCGGAGGAAGCGCGCCGTTTCTTTCATCTTTATGAATTTCCCGGCGCTCGGCTTGCCAGACGGGCGCCGCATATGGTATACTACATACCGTGTCAAACTGTATTAAAGGAGATTCCTATGCAAGAAAAAAAGAAGATCCCCTGGGGACTGCTGTACGTGATTCTGACCGTGGTGATCCTGCTGGTGTTCGGCCTTGTCAACCGGGAATTCTACGGCATGGTATCGGTGCTCGCCGGGCTTTCCCTTGGCTTTGTCGCGCTGGCGGTGCTGATGACCGGCGTGTTCCTCGTCATGGAGGGGGAGATCAGCCGCATGCTGCTCCGGTGTCAGGGCGAGCGCGTCAGTTTCTGGACAACCTTCAAGATCGGCCTCATCGGCCTTTACTATTCCTACATCACTCCGAGCTCGACCGGCGGGCAGCCGATGCAGGTGGCGTACCTGCTGCGCAGCAAGGTCAATGCGGGCAACTCGACGGCGGTGCTGTTCGTCAAATTCTTCGCCTACCAGCTTGCCTTTGTGCTCTGCACGATCGCGTCGCTCCTCTATATGTATCCGCAGCTGCAGGCGCAGAGCCCGCAGCTGATTCCGATCGTCATCGTCGGCATCGCGATCAACGGGCTCTGGGTCATCGCGATCCCGCTGCTGTTCTGCGCGCCGGTGCTGCACGCGCTGGCAAACGCCGTCGTCTGGCTCCTCGGCAAGTGCCGGTTCCTGCGCAGGCGCGAGACGTACATCGAAAAGGTGCGCGGCTTTGAGGCGGATTTCGCCGCCTATACCGAGAAATTCAAGCGCAAGAAGCGGTACTTCGTCTACGCCGTGCTGCTTTCGATCCCGCAGGTCATCCTGCAGATGAGCGTGCTGTACGTCGTTTTCCGCGCGTTCTCCTACGACCTGCCGTACCTCGAGCTGCTGTGCATGCAGACGATGCTGCAGGCCTCGGTCTGCTTCGTGCCGCTGCCCGGCGCCTCCGGCGCGCAGGAGCTCGGCTTCTCGATGTTCTTTACGTCCTATTTCTCCTCCGGAGAAATCCTGTACACCGCCGTGCTCGTCTGGCGCTTCTTCACCTACTACATCATCGTGATTCTCGGCGCGCTGCTCGTCGTGATCGACCAGATCGTCTACGGCCGTCGCCGCCGCGCGCGTGCGGAAAACAACTGAACCCTATAAAAAATCGCCCCGTTTGCGGAACAGCCATGCGCTGCCCGGCAAACGGGGCGTTTCTTTATTTCAGAAGTTTGCGGAACAGGGGGAAGCGTGCAGCGCGTTCGCCGGAAGCGTCCTCCGCCTGCGGCGAGACGGCGCCGGGGCGGGTCAGCAGGAAGCCGGCTGCAATCGCGGTAAAGGGCGCGACCGTGACGAGGCCGAAGCAGCCGACCAGCGTCTGCAAAAGCTCGCTGGCCACATACTTGTAGTTGAAGATGTTGACCAGCGGCGTGCCCTGCGCCATAAACACCATCAGCTGCGCCAGATAGCCGCCGGAGTAGGCGAGCAGCAGCGTGGTGGTCATCGTGCCCATCGCGGCCTGGCCGATGCGGATGCCGCTGCCCACGGCCTCCCACGGCCGGATGCCGGGCTTTTTGCGCACGACCTCGCAGATGCCGCTCGTGATGTCCACCGAGAGGTCGATCATCGCGCCGGCCGCGCCGATGAATATGCTGGCCATGAAGATGCGCGTCAGGTTCAGGTCCTGATAGCCGGCGTACAGCAAAGATTCGCTCTCCTGCATGACGGCGCCGTGGATGTGCAGCAGGTTTGTGAACACCACGCCGAGCACGCAGCTCGTGAGCGTGCCGAGCATGCTGCCGAGTATGGCGGAGAGGCTGCGCCGGTCAAAGCCGTAAACGAACACGATGATGACGACGGTCAGAAGCGCGACGAGCAGCAGGCCCACCAGAATGGGGTTGGCGCCCTTCAGCGAAGTGGGGACCATGATCTTCCAGATGGCCAGCACGGTGATCACAAAGGAGAGCAGGGCCCGGAGACCGCCCGGCCCGGCAAACAGAATCAGGAGCAGCGCAAAGATGGCCGCCAGCAGGATCTCCCAGCCGATGCGGTAGTGGTCGATCATGGTGACGGAGGTGATGGCGTCGTCCGTATAGCTGACGACGACCAGTGCGCTGTCGCCGGGCACAAACATCTTGTCCTGCTCGAGGCTGCCGCTGAGCAGGTTGACGCCGGTCGTCTCCTGCCCGGCGAACATGCCTTCCTCGATGCGCAGGGTGCAGTACTGCTCTCCGTTTTGGATGATGCCGTTGTTGATGATCGTGGAGTTGTCGACCTCCAGCACGGTTGCGCGCACCTTTTCGGCGTCCTGATAGATCAGCGCGCCTTCGTAGCCGGTGGGCACCAGCAGGAGCACGACGGTCAGCAGGATGCCGGGGATCAGCACGCGCGACGAGGAGGTCTGTTCACCCCACAGCTTTTTGAACAGGGCGAGGATCTTTTTATGCATGGGCTTGTTCTCCTTGGTGAAAATACTTGAAATGCCTGGTTTCATGCAGAGCCGCGGGCGGCGCCCCACGCTGGAGGTGCCGCCCGCAGGCTTTATTCAGGTGTGTGCTTCTTATTCCACGCCGGTCAGTTCGGCAAGGTTGAAGTAGATGTCGGTGTTGTCGTAGTAGCCCTCAAACAGCTCCTGGCCGGCGCCCATGGCGTAGACGGCAACCGGCAGGCCGGTGTGGCTGTAGCTGCTGAAGTCGATGCCCGACTTGTTGTTCAGGATGTGGGTGATGGTGACGCTCAGCGGCTCATAGCTGCCGTACAGGATGTACTCTTCCTGGCTCAGCTCGGTTTCGTCCGTCTTGGTCATCGTCATGTTGTAGGCGTCTTCCAGCAGGCCCAGCTCGTAGTCGGTCATGACCAGGCTGCCCGAGGTCACGCCGGAGGGGTGGCTGTCGGCGCTGTCGGTCACGACGCCGTCTTCAGCAGCCTGGCCGGCGGCCTCTTCGGTCACCAGGCCGAACAGCTCGGCAACGTCGTCGAGCACCTCTTCAAAGCTGGTGCCGTTTTCCTTGTAGCTCGCAACGTAGTCGGTGTCGAACTTTGCGTAGCTGATCTTCTGGTTGGAAAGGTTCTGCAGGAAGGTGTCGTAGTTGGTGCCGGCGTAGCCGATGGTCAGGCCGCCGGTCTCATGGTCGCCGGTCACGAGGATCAGCGTTTCGTCCGGATGCTCGTTGTAGAAGTCGATCGCGACGTCGACGGCGTCGGAGAGCGCCTCGGTGTCGGCCAGCGTGGAGCCGGCGTCATTGGCGTGGCAGGCCCAGTCGATCTTGCCGCCTTCGACCATCATGAAGAAGCCCGTGTCGTTCTCCAGCATCTCGATGCCCTTGGAAACGTAGTCGGAGAGCGCCCATGTGCCTTCCTCGCGGTCCAGCTCATACGGGATCGAGTCGCCGTCTGCAAGCTGCTCGCTGATGACGACGGCCTTGCCGGAGTCCGCGTTCAGCGCTTCGGCCTCGGCCTGCGTGCGCACGACGGTGTAGCCGGAGTCGGCGGCCAGCGTGTACAGGTCGTCCTGATCCTCCTCAGCGCCGGTGGGCTGCAGCAGCGCGCCGCCTGCGAAGTAATCGAAGCCGCTGTCGATCATTTCCAGACCGATGTCATAGTAGCTGTTGCGGCTGACCTGGTGGCAGTAGAAGGCGGCCGGCGTGGCGTGGTTCAGGTTGACGCTGGAAACGACGCCGATCTTGTAGCCGAGCTGATCCTTCAGCTTTTCCGCAATGGTCTCATACGAGACGGTGCCGGTCTCGTCCATGTTGATCGTGCCGCTGTAGGTCTTGTGGCCGGTCGAAATGGAGGTGGCGGTGGAAGCGGAGTCCGGACAGAAGCTGGTGCTGTCGTACGTCTGCGCGCTGCCCGCTACCGGGAAATCGATGAAGCTCAGCGCGTCCTCATGCTCGAGGATGGCGCCGTCGCCGCCCATGCTGGTGCCGTTCTCCAGAGCCGAGAGGTAGTAGTTCGTGCTCTGGATCTGCGGGTAGCTCATGCCGTCGCCGATGAACAGGAAGATGTATTTCGGCGCACCGGTGGAGGTAGACGCATCGGAAGCCTCCGGTGCAGCGGTGCTGGCGGGAGCCGCGGTGGCCGACGCGCTGCTTTCAGACGAGGTCTCGCTGCTGGCAGGCGTACCGCATGCTGCCAGGCTCAGGGCCAGGGTGGCCGCGCTCAAAAGAGCTGCGGCACGTTTGAGTGTTTTTCTCATGTTTGATTCTCTCTCCTTGATTTCTGCGTGATTTTATTTGTGCAGAGTCTGCCGCAGGGAATCCGGAATGCGGAATCCCCCGCGGCAGTTCCTATTATAAGGAGGGGCGGGCGGCGGCGAAACCATGGGATTGTAAAATCATCGGCAAGAATACGTAAGAAATTGCGCGGTTTCTGCGCGCGGATTTAACATTGCGGCGCGGGGCATATTGACAAATGCTTCCCGCGCGGGTATATTTGTGGTGCGGCATACAGCCGCAAATCTTCGTTTGAAAAAGGAGAAAGAAAATGCTGAACATCCAGAACCTGACCAAGCGGTACGGCAGCAAAACGGCTGTCGACAATCTCAGCCTCAGCATCGAGGCGGGGGAGATCTGCGCCTTCATCGGCCACAACGGCGCGGGCAAGACGACGACGCTCAAGGCCTGCTGCGGGCTGCTCACGCCGGACAGCGGCGAGATCACCGTGGACGGCATGTCGATCCGCGAGAAGCCGATCGACTGCAAGCGCGTGATGGCCTACATACCCGACAACCCCGATATGTACGAGTTCCTGACCGGCTACGAATACCTCAACTTCGTCGCCGACGTCTACGGCGTCACGAAGGAGGACCGCGAAAAGCGCATCGCGGAACTCGGCGCGCTGCTCGGCATCACAGACGCGCTCGGCGGCGCGATCTCCGAGTGCTCGCACGGCATGAAACAGAAGATCGCGATCATTTCGGCGCTGATCCACAAGCCGAAGCTGATCCTGATGGACGAACCGTTCGTCGGGCTCGACCCGGTCGCGTCGCACCAGCTCAAAAACCTGATGGCCGAGCACTGCGCAAACGGCGGCGCGATCTTCTTCTCCACGCACGTGCTGGAGGTCGCCGAGAAGCTGTGCAACAAGGTCGCGATCATCAAAAACGGCAAGCTGGTCGCAAGCGGCGCGATGGACGACGTGCGCGGCGACTCCTCGCTGGAGGAGATCTTCCTGGAGCTGGAGGAGGAGAAGGCGCAATGAAAAACCTGATGAAAATCCAGCTCAAGGGCATGCTGTTCCGCATGCGGCAGAGCGGCGGCAAGCGCGCGTCCGGCGCGCTGATCGTCGGCCTTTTGATCTTCTGCCTCCTCTGCATTGAGCTCGTCTTCGTCGCGCTCTGGGCGCAGATGACGGTCTTCTGCACGATGGGCCTTGCCTGGCTTTACTTTTCGCTGGCCGGAATTCTGGCGCTGGCGCTCGCCGTCTTTGGCAGCGTGTTCATGACGCAGACGCAGCTTTACGACGCGAAGGACAACGAGCTGCTGCTCTCGATGCCGATCCGGCCGATGCAGATTCTGATGAGCCGCATGGCGGTGCTGCTCGTGCTGACCGGCGTGTTCACCCTGGCCGCGCTGCTGCCGGCCTACGTCATGTACGCCGCGTTCTTCGGCGTGACGGTGCAGATCGTCGTCGGCTGGGTGCTCTCGGCCGCGGCGCTGATTTTGCTGGCGCAGGCGGTCTGCTGCGCGCTCGGCTGGGTGCTGCACTGGCTCCTGAGCCGCATTCGCAACAAGGCGGTCGTTTCGATGACCTTTACCGTGCTGTTTCTGGTCGTGTACTTTTACGTCTACACAAACGCGAACAATCTGCTGACGCAGCTCATGCAGAGCGGCGAGCAGATTGCGGCCGCGGTGCAGGGCGCCGCATGGCCGCTCTATGCGGTCGGCATGGGCATGGGCGGCTCGCTGCCGCACACGCTGTTCACCGCCGTGCTCGGCGCGGGCGTCTTTGCGCTCGTGAGCTGGGCGCTCGCCGCTTCCTTTGCAAAGACGGTCACGGCGGGCAGCCGGAGCGGCGCCGCGCGCCGCAGGCGCGGCCGCCGCGACATGCGCGTCAAAACCCCGGTGCAGGCGATCTGCCATAAGGAGCTGCGCAAGTTCCTGACGAGCGCCGTGTACCTGACGAACTTCGGCCTCGGCCTTGTGCTGCTCGTCGCGCTGCCGGTCGCGGCGCTGATCTTCCGCGGCCAGCTTCTGGAGGTCATCGGCCTGCTCGATGGCTTCCGCCCGTTCGTCGCCGGCGTCGTGGCGCTGGCAGCCGCGTTCTGCATCGCGACCTCGTGCATTTCCGCGCCGTCGATTTCGCTGGAGGGCAAAAGCCTCTGGGTGATCCGCTCGCTGCCGGTCAGCGGCAGGACGGTTCTGCGCGGCAAGCTGCGGATGCACTGTATGCTGCTCGTGCCGCTGTCCGCCGTGTGCGTGCTGGCGCTCGGGCTGATTGTCGGCTGCAGCGTCGTCGACACGCTGCTCGCCGCGGCGATCTGCGCGGTGTTCGGCTGGTTTGTCGGCGTGGCGGGGCTGGTGTGCAACCTGCTTGCGCCGCGCTTCGACTGGATCAACGAGGCGGGACCCTGCAAGCAGTCGGCGGCGGTTTTCCTCACGATCTTCGGCTCGTACTTCGTGATGCTCGCGTTCGGCGGATTCTTCGCGCTGCTGTATTCGTTCGGCCTCGCTTCGACGCTCTGCCTTGCGGCCTGCGCGGCGGTTCTGCTGCTTCTGACTATCGGGCTCCACGCGCTTCTGATGCGCTGGGGCGGCCGGCGCTTCGAGACGCTGTAAGGCCTGTACGGCCTCCAATATGTGAAGCCGCGTGCGGAAATGCAGTCCGCACGCGGCTTTTTTTGCGTTGAATACTCCTTGATTTCGCAGGTTTCTCCCCTTGTGCGGCGCCGTTTCGGTCTGGTATAATAAAATCGATACAAATTCTGACGAAGGAGAGATAAAATTATGGGTAAGATTCACGGCGTCAATCTCGGAAACTGGCTGGTGCTGGAAAAGTGGATGCACCCGGCGCTTTTTGAGGGCGTTGCGGCGGAGGACGAAACCGACCTGTGCCGGCTGCTGCCGCGGGACGAGCTGGAAGCGCGGCTGAAAAAGCACCGCGACACGTATATCACGCTTGAGGACTTCAAGTGGATCAAGGCGCACGGCCTCAACACGGTGCGCATCCCGGTGCCGCACTTCATTTTCGGCGACGACCCCGCGTTCTGCGATCCGTACGTGCCGTGCATCGAGTACCTTGACAAGGCGTTCGACTGGGCGGAGGAGACGGGGCTGCAGATCCTCATCGACCTGCACACCGCGCCGGACAGTCAGAACGGCTTTGACAACGGCGGCATCTGCGGCGTGTGCAAGTTCTGGCAGAAGCCGGAAAACGAAGCGCGCGTGATCAAGGTGCTCGGCATGCTTTCCGAGCGGTACGCGCACCGCCCGGCGCTCTTCGGCGTGCAGATCCTGAACGAGCCGATCTCGCCCGAGCTGTGGCAGCATACGGTCAACCGCTATCTGCCGTCCGACCCGGAATACGCCGCGGGCAGCGGGCCGGTGCCGTTCGAGTTCCTCTGCTCTTTCTATAAAAAAGCGTACTTTGAGATCCGCAAATACCTCGACGAGGATAAGGTCGTGATGTTCCACGACGGCTTCCGGCTCAAGATGTGGAAGGAATTCATGCAGACCGAAGAATTCAAAAACGTCTGGCTCGACACGCACATCTATATGATGATGCCCGGCGAGATGGAGACAAAGGACATGGCGAACCTCGTGCTCGGCCGCTTCCGCGACGACATCCGCGAGATGGCGCAGCATTTCCCGGTCGTCGTCGGCGAATGGTGCCTTTCGCACAACCCGAAGGGCATGGACGCGATGTCGGATTGGGAGAAAAAGCTCTCCTACCGCATGATGGCGGACGCGCAGCTCACCGCATGGGACGAGAGCGCCGGCTTCTTCTTCTGGAGCTACAAGCTGATCTCCGAGCCTGCCGGCTGGGACTTCCGCAAATGCGTGGAAAACGGCTGGATGCCGGACGTGATCGGCGGGTAATGTAAAGTCTGTGTAAAGTTTTTGGCGCCCCTTTTGGGGCGCTTTCTTCTGTTTCGCCAAGAGTTTATCGCATGCTCCTTTCTTTATTGACAAAATGCACAAAACGGACTATAATATATCTGTGTTTTAACGGAGATGATGTAGACCGGCTATACCGGTCTGCTGTGGGGAGCCCCGTTCGTGCGCGCAGGCAGCAGGGCTGCGGCGCAAAGGGGCAAAGGAGTGTGTTCCTATGATTAAACTGCTGATCGTAGACGACGAGCGGACGATCCGCAACGGCCTTGCGCGGCATATGGATTGGGAAAAGCTCGGAATCGGCATGGTGGAGAGCGCCGAAAGCGCGCAGGAGGCGTTCGCCCTGTGCGAGAGGCTGCGGCCGGACATCGTGCTTTCGGATATCCGGATGCGCGGCATGGGCGGCGTCGAAATGTGCACCGAGATCCACGCGCGGTATCCCGAGTGCCAGATCATCTTTGTCAGCGGCTATGCGGACAAGGCGTATCTGAAGGCGGCTATTTCGCTCGGCGCCGTCGACTACATCGAAAAGCCGGTGCGGCCGGAGCTTCTGGCGGCGGCCGTCCGCAAGGCGATCGCGGCGTGCGAGGAGCAGCAGCGGAAGGCTGCGGCGGATGAGACGATCGCGCAGAGCCGCGGCATGGTGGGGCAGATCGTCCTGCGCGCGCTGGCGCACGGCGATTACCCGGAGAATTTTGAGCGGTGCATGCAGCTTTCCGGCCTGTTTCCGCGCGAATATGAGATGTACCGCTTCTGCCTGCTGCGCGCGGAATGTCCCGTGCCGAACACCGGCGCGGTGGAGCGGGCGCTTCGGGCGCATCTGGCGCAGCTTCCGCCGATCGGGCACGGCGGCGCGCAGTACGGCGCGTTCATCGACGACCGCGATTTCCTGATTCTGCTGTGCGGCGATGCGGACGACATCGGCGACGACTGCGCGTTTCTCGAGGCCTTGCGCCGCGGCATGGCGGCGCTTTGCGCGGACGGGCACCGGTTCTTCCTGGCCTGCGGCTTCTGCCAGCGCGATAAAATGGAGCTGAGCCGCTCGTACGATTACATCCAGAACGGCCTGCGCGAGCTGTTTTTCAAGGGCTGGGGCCGCTATGCGACGCAGACGGTGTACCGGCCGGTCGTGCCGGTCCGCTTCGACAAAAAGATGATTCAGGCGTTCTCGGCTGCGCTCAGCCGGCAGGACGGACAGGAGATCGACCGCGTGCTCGGCGAGATCCGGCGGATGCTCTCGGAGCAGACGGATGCGAATCCCGAGCAGATCCGCAACGTGTACTACTCACTCGTATATCTGATGAACTCGGAAAACGACCGGCGGATGCTCTCGGAATCCGGGGAGGGCGGCTCCGTCATCGGCGGCATCAGCCGGATGCATTCGCTGGAGACGATCGACGCGCTGCACGGCTTTGTGCGCGACTGCGCGCACGAGATCACCGCGCGGTGGCAGGCGGACGACGAAAACTGCCCCGCGGTGCTGCAGGTCATGCGGATCATGCGCACGAATTACGGCGACAAGAACCTTTCGGTCAAGTCGCTCGCGGAGAGCGTCTACCTGACGCCGACGTACCTCTCCGGGCTGTTCAAGAAGCGCACGGGCAAGACGATCGGGCAGTACCTCACAGAATTGCGCATCGAGTACTCGCTTAAGCTGCTTATGGATAAGCAGCTTAAGCTCTACCATATAGCCGAGATGGTCGGATACGAGGATCCGAACTATTTTGCTAAGATCTTCAAACGCCATGTGGGCATGACGCCCTCCGAATACAGGGAGAAGCAGCTATCGTGAAAAAGATTGCATTCCCGCGGCGGCGCAGGCACGGCACAATACGCACGCGGCTCATCGTTTCGTTCTCGGTCCCGGTTCTGGCCGTCATGCTGCTGGTGATGATCGGCGTGTACCGCATTCTGCTTTCCGGCAGCGAAGCGCAGGTGCTTTCCTTTGCGCGCTCAAGCTACGACCAGTCCTACGAGCTCGTGGCAAGCTACATCGAGATGATGCTGTACGCTTCCGACAGCATCTATTATAACGGCGACCTGCAGCGCATCCTCAGCCGCCGCGATTACGCGGAGGAGATGCCGATCGACGAGCGCTACCGCGAATTCCTCGTGCTGGACGACGTGTTTTCCACAGCGGAAAATGTCGATGTGATTTACCGCACCGGTATTTATCTGCGCGGGGACATCCCCTACACAAACAACAATACGCATATCATGTCGCTGGAAACGCTTTTTGAGCGTTCCGATTATATGCGCTACGTCTATACGGTGCGGCGCGGCCGCTACTATTTCTCCCCGCCCGTCGATATCTATACCTCCGGCAGCGAGGTGCCCGTGCGCGCGGTGACGCTGCTGCGCCCGGTGCGCACGACGGACGGCTCCTCACGGCAGATCTGCATCGAGCAGATCAGTGTGGAAGCGGAGACGTTCGAGACGGCGCTCTCGTACGCGCAGACGACCGAGGGCTCGTTCGTCTACCTTGTGGACGAATACCGCCAGCTGATCGCCTCCACGGACGATACGCTGTACTGGAACCTGAAGCGCGGCGATCTTCTCCCGGCAAGCGAAGAGGATTCGTCGTGGAGCCGGATGGAAATCGACGGCCGGTCATATTACGTGCTGCGCAGCCGTGTTCCCGAGGCCCGCTGGATGCTCACGGTGATGATCCCGGTGGAGGACGTCAGCGCAGAGAGCCGTTATGTGTCGATCGTGCTCATTGTGCTCGCCGTGCTCGTGCTGTCGGCGGTCGTCTTTGTCGCGATCATGCTGTCGAATTCCTACGCGCGCCGTCTGAAAAACCTGAATGCGCTGATCCAGCGCGTCCGCTCCGGCGAGCTGAAAATCAGCCGGTACAGCGAGCCGAACGGCGACGAGATTTCCGAGCTGTTCAACAGCTTCAGCGATATGACCGCGGAGCTGCAGAATCTGATGCGCGCGCAGTACCGCTCCGGTAAGGCGGTGAAATCCGCGGAGCTCCGCGCGCTGCAGGCGCAGATCAACCCGCACTTTTTGTACAATACGCTCGACCTGATCAACTGGGAGGCGTTTGAGCACGACGCGCCGGAGATCTCCGAGATCGCGCAGAACCTCGCGAAGTTCTACAGGCTCAGCCTCAACAAGGGGCGGCAGATTCTGACCATCCGCGAGGAGCTTGAGCATGTGCGCGCCTATGTCAGCATCGAGAACCGGCTCTTCGACGACGCCATCTGTCTGCAGATCGATGTGCCGGAGGTGCTGCAGCCGCTCGCGTGCCTCAACATCATTTTGCAGCCGTTCGTCGAAAACGCGATCCTGCACGGCTTTGCGGAAAACCCCGCGCGCGGCGTGTGCAACATCCGGATCGAAGCGTGGCGGGAGGGGGACGACGTCGTGTTCCTCGTCCAGGACGACGGGCCGGGCATGACGGAAGCGCAGATCGAATCGATCTTCCGCGAGAATACGGTGCGGCAGTCCTCAGGCTACGGCGTGAAGAACATCCAGTCGCGTATCCGGCTCTCCTTCGGGGAGAATTACGGCGTGACGTACCGCAACACGAAGGAGGCGGGCACGGCCGTCTATATCCGGATCCCGGCGCTGACGCCGGAGGAAGCGGAAAAGCGGCTGAGCAACCCCTGAAACAGCCCATAGAAACAGAATAGCGCGCAGCGATGCGTGCGGCAAAAGAAGCACATGCCGATTTTTCTCGGTGTGTGCTTTTTGCATAAAAGAGATTTTATGTTTTGCGCAGTGCTTTGCGATTTGCACATGCCTGAAACCGAGGTTAAAATTAGAAGTAGCAAACCGTACAAAAACAGGAGAAAGGTTAATTTGTTTTATTCAAAAGCATACAATATTCCTTAAAATCGTAAAAATGTCCTCTTTTATTCATATCGCGTTCATAATACAATAAAGGTGTGATATTTCACAAGAATTTTAGATGAATTTCATAAGGGGGAACGTAAATGAAGAAGCATGGGTTCTTATATGAACTGAAGAAGAACAAGGTCTTGTTCCTGATGGCGATGCCATCGATCCTTCTGACCTTCTTCCTCGCGTACCTGCCGATGTCCGGCCTGGTTCTGGCTTTCAAGAATTACCGGTACGACCTCGGCATCTTCGGGAGCGAATGGAACGGCTTCGACAACTTTGCCTATCTGTTCCAATCCGGCACAGGCTGGCTGATCACCAGAAACACGATCCTGTACAACCTGCTGAACCTCATCACCTCGCAGCTTCTGGCGGTTATCGTTGCAATCGTCATATCGGAGATGATGGGCAGGCTCTACAAGAGAATCGTGCAGTCGGTCATCTTCCTGCCGTACTTCATTTCCTGGGTTATCGTCGGTACGTTCGTCCTCAACCTGTTCAACTATGAGACGGGCGTCATGAACAGCCTCGTGCGCGCGCTCGGCGGCGAGCCGATCAACCTCTACACGTCGGAAATGGCGTGGGCCTGGGTCATCATCATCTGTGCGTTCAACTCGTGGAAATGGGTCGGCTACAACTCGATCATCTATATCGCGGCGATCACGAGCCTCGATGCGGAATGCTATGAGGCGGCCGACATCGACGGCGCGAACGTCTTCCAGAAGATCTGGTACATCACGTTCCCGTCGATCAAGCCCACGATCATCACCATGCTGCTTCTCCAGGTCGGCCGCATCCTGCGCGGCGACTTCGAGATGTTCTACCAGATCATCGGCTCGAACGGACAGCTGTACAATGCGACGGACGTTATCGATACATACGTGTTCCGCGCACTCTTGACAAACCCGAACATGGGCATGACGGCTGCGGCTTCGTTCTACCAGTCCGCACTGTGCTTTATCATCATCATGCTGGTGAACAACATCGTAAAGCGCATCGAAGCGGATTACGCATTGTTCTGATGGGAAGGGGGAGAAAATATGCCAGCTACTACTTCGGTGAAATCCAGCAAAATTAAGGTTTCTGCTTCAACCTGGGTCTTCAACATCATCGGCTACATCTTCATCACGCTTATTGCGCTGCTATGTCTGTTGCCGTTCATCATTCTGATTTCCGGCTCCTTCTCTTCGGAGCAGGCGGTTCGGCTCAACGGTCTGAGCATCTTCCCACAGGAATTCACAACGGAAGCGTATGAGTTCATCTTCCGCAACCCGCAGGACATCCTCAATGCCTACGGCATCACGATCCTGATTACGGCGATCGGCACGGGCGTCGGCCTGATCTTCCTCACAATGACGGCGTTCGTCATCAGCCGCAAGGACTTCAAGTACAGAAACGTCATTTCCTTCTACTTCTACTTCACGACGCTGTTCAACGGCGGCATGGTCTGTACATACATTTTCTACATCCAGTACTACGGCCTCAAGGATAACCTGCTTGCGCTGATCCTGCCGGGCCTCACGCCGGTCTTCTACATGCTGATCATGCGCAACTTCGTTTCCGGCATTCCCTCCGCGCTGATCGAATCGGCCAAGATCGACGGCGCCGGCGAGGTGCGCATCTTCTTCCAGATCGTTCTCCCGCTGCTCGGCTCCGGCCTTGCGACGATCGGCCTGTTCATGGCCCTGACCTACTGGAACGACTGGTACAACGCGATGCTGTACATCAACACGGAGTGGAAATACCCGCTGCAGTACATGCTGTACAACATGATTCAGAAGGCGGCGGCTATGGCCCGTGTTGCGAGCCAGCTCGGCATCCCGGTCGAGAACATGCCGACCAACACCCTGAAGCTCGCGATGGCCGTTGTCGCGACAGGTCCTATCATTCTTCTGTACCCGTTCGTTCAGAAGTACTTTGTCAAAGGCGTTACAATCGGTTCGGTTAAGGGTTAACCGAAAAACAGACCGGTTTGTAATAATATTTATTGGAGGTAGTATTATGAAGAACACCAAAAAGCTTTTCGCTTTGGTCCTCGCTCTGGTGCTTGTCTTCACGGTGTTTGCCGGCTGCTCGGGCGGCGGCGAATCTTCTACCGGCGAAAGCAGCACGGCCGGCGATTCCGGTACGGATAGCGGCAGCGAAAGCGGAGACGCGCTTCCGGCGCTCGACACCTCGGAGGAGGTGGAGCTGGTCATGTATTTCATCAGCGACCGCCCCGCAAAATATGACGAGATCGAGGCCAACTTCAACGAGCTGTTCAAGGAAAAGCTGAACTGCACGCTGAGAACGGAGTGGCTCGCATGGTCCGACTATGCGAACAAGTACCCGCTGCTGTTCTCGTCCGGTGAAAAGTTCGACCTGGCCTACACGGCCACATGGCTCGGCTTCTCGAACTACGCGGCAAAGGGCGCGTTCATGAACCTCGACGAGCTGTGGCCGACCTACGCGCCGAACAACTTCGCGCTGCAGTCCGAGACGGCTCTGACGCAGGCGACGCTCAACGGCCACCTGTACGTCATCCCGACGCTGCTCGCGACGTACTCCGCGTACGGCCCGTATTACCGCACGGTCTTTGACGACGGCGCGGCCACCTACGAAGGCGAAGTCACGAACTGGGAAGACTACGAAGAATACATGGAGTGGGTCCAGGAGAACACCTCGATCTCCCAGCCGTATCAGCTGTATTCCGGCGGCAGTGAGATCGACGACATGTACTTCACTACAAAGGGCCTGTACAACATCCGCGGCACGAACTGGCTGAGCGTCGACCCGTATGCCGATACGTTCACGCTGGTTCCGAACTACGAGAACGAGTACGCGATGGAGCTGCTCGAAATGACGAAGCGCTGGAGCGACAAGGGCTTCTGGTCCAAGTCTGCGATGTCCGACACCGACAGCACGAAGATCCAGAACGGCCTTGCGGCGACCGCGATCCACAACGTCGATACGTACCAGAGCCGTTACATCGATCAGCCGGATTGGGGCTTCAAGTACACGAACTTCGTGGAAGACGTCTCCAACCTGCCGTTCACGCAGGACGCCTGCGTCATCCCGACCACGTCCGAGAATCCGGAAAGAGCGCTTGCGCTGTGGGATTACATCACGACCGATGAGGAAGCCTATCGCGCGTTCGTTTACGGCATCGAGGGCACCTCGTATGAGATCATCGACGGTCAGGTCAAGATGATCAACACGGACGACTACGCCGGCACGGGCATGTGGTCCGCGAGAACCTCCGAGTTCAACCTCGACTCGTACGGTTCTCCGGAAGACATCAGCGAGATGAAGGCCGATTGGGACGCGTACATCGAAAAGACCGGCAACCACCAGAGCCAGTATCTGTCCGGCTGGGTCCCGGATACGACCTCGATCGAGACCGAGTATGCGGCCTGCACGAACGTCATCCAGCAGTACTGGTGGCCGCTCGAGTGCGGTTTCACGGAAGACCTTGAGGCCGGCCTCGAAGAGTATGCAACGCAGATGAAGGCTGCAGGCGTGGAGAAGGTTATCGAAACGCTGCAGGCACAGCTCGACGCATACTGTGAAGAGCATCCGCAGGGCTGATACAGTGGTTTAGAGCCGCTTGCATCTCTCCTGATGCTTGATCAATAAGGTTACCCGAACGGCGGCGGTGGGGAGCAATCTCCACCGCCGCTTTTTAACGGAAAGGCCTGTACGTACAAATATCCGCACTGTGTGCGCGATCCAAAAGAAAGGACGATGTTTTTATGGACAAGCTCTTATACGGCGTCGCCTATTACGACGAGTACATGCCCTATGAACGGCTGCAGAAGGACATGGAAATGATGAAAGCGGCGAATATCAATGTGATCCGCATCGCGGAATCCACGTGGTCCAGCGAGGAGCCGCAGAACGGCGTCTTTGACTTCACGCACGTGGAGCGCGCGCTCCGTGCGGCGCAGGAGGCGGGCATCTCCGTGATCGTCGGCACGCCGACGTACGCGGTGCCGCCGTGGCTTGCGGCGGAGCACCCCGAGGTCATCGCCGTCACGCCGCGCGGGCAGGGCAGGTACGGCGCCCGGCAGAATATGGATATCACGGCGCCGGCCTACCTGTTCCATGCCGAGCGCGTGATCCGCAGGCTGATGGAATGCGTGCAGAAGTACACGAACGTCATCGGCTTCCAGCTCGACAACGAGACGAAGCACTACAACACCTGCGGCCCGAACGTGCAGAAGCGGTTCGTCGCGTACCTGCGCGAGAAGTTCGGCACAGTCGAAGCGCTGAACGAGGCGTTCGGCTTCAATTACTGGAGCAACCGCATCGACAGCTGGGAAAACGTCCCCGACGTGACCGGTACGATCAACTGGAGCTTTGCGGCGGAATTCTCGAAATTCCAGCGGAAGCTGGTCGACGAGTACCTCGCCTGGCAGGCGTCGATCGTCCGCGAGTATGCGCGCGAGGACCAGTTCATCACGCAGAATTTCGACTACGAGTGGCGCGGCTACTCCTACGGCGTGCAGCCGGACGTCAACCACAAGACGGCGGCCCGCTGCCTGACGATCGCCGGCTGCGACATCTACCACCCGACGCAGGACCGCCTGACCGGCAAGGAGATCGCGCTGTGCGGCGCGCTCTGCCGGAATCTGAAGAACGACAACTACCTGGTCATCGAGACCGAGGCGCAGGGTCATGTGAACTGGACGCCGTACGACGGGCAGCTCCGCCTGCACGCGTTCAGCCATGTGGCGAGCGGCGCGAATTCGGTGATGTACTGGCACTGGCATTCGATCCACAACTCGTTTGAGACGTACTGGAAGGGCCTTCTGAGCCACGACATGCAGCCGAACGCGCCGTACCGCGAGGCGTGCACGATCGGCGCCGATTTCAAGCGTCTCAGCGAAAAGCTCGTGAACCTCAAAAAGAAGAACCGCGTCGCGATGCTCGTGAGCAATGAAGCGCTCACGGCGCTCAACCTGTTCCGCCTGCCGGACGGCAAGACCTTCTACAACGACGTTGTGCGCTGGCTGTTCGACGCGCTGTACGAGATGAATGTCGAGTGCGACATGCTGTTCCCGGAGGACGAGAATTTCGGAGATTACGACGTGCTTCTCGTCCCGGCGCTTTACACGGCGCCGCGCGCGCTGCTGGAGCGGCTGAAAGCGTTCGTCGCCGCGGGCGGCGAGCTGGTCACCACGTTCAAGACGGCCTTTTCGGACGAGAACCTCAAGGTGTACCCCGAGACGCAGCCGGCCGTGCTGGCCGAGTGCCTCGGCATCGCCTACGACGAGTTCACGGTGCCGGAGAACGTCGGCGTCAGCGGAGAAGCGCTGCCGGACAGCCCGGCTTCGGTCTGGATGGAGCTCGTCCGCCCGAAGGGCGCGTCGGTCCTCGCGCACTACGACCACAAGTTCTGGGGCAAATATGCGGCGATCACCGAAAACGCGTTCGGCGAGGGCCATGCGACGTACCTTGCGACGATGACGTCGCCCGACTGCCTCAAGGCGGTGCTGACGCGCGTTTTGAAGCGCGCCGGCGTCTGGGGCGCCGCGCAGCAGGCACAGTTCCCGCTGATCATCAAGAGCGGCGTGAACCAGGCCGGGCGGAACGTGCGGTTCTATTTCAACTATTCGCGCGAGGATGTCGAGCAGGCTTACCTCCACGCGGACGGCACCGAGCTGCTCAGCGGCGCGTCGGTTTCGAACGGCGACGCGCTGCAGCTTGAGCCGTGGGGCTTTAAGATCATCGAGGAAAACTGAAAAAAGGAGAAAGGCAGGTTGACAGCTATGGCAAACATTTTACACGTCAAAAGCACAGAGGGAAACTGCTGGCAGACGGGGGCCGTCTGCGCTGGGGCGAAATATGAGGATACGCTCGAGCCTTCCGGCGGCTACGCGCAGACTGTGCAGGGCTTCGGCGGCTGCTTCAACGAGCTCGGCTGGGACGCGCTTCAGGCGCTCTCCGAAACGGACCGCAAGGCCGTGATGGATGAGATCTTCTGCCCGGAGAACTGCAACTTCAATTACGGCCGCGTGCCGATCGGCGCGAACGACTTCAGCATGGAGTGGTACTCCTGCGACGAGGTGAAGGACGACTTCGAGCTCGAGCATTTCAACATCGACCGCGACAAGACGTACACGATCCCGTTCATTCGGGAAGCGCTGCAGCGCCAGAAGGACTTCTTCGTGTTCGGCTCGCCGTGGAGCCCGCCGATCTGGATGAAGACGAAGCCGGCCTATAACTTCGGCACGATCCGCATGGAGGACAAGGTCCTGCGCGCGTATGCAGCGTACTTCGTCAAATTCGTCGAGGCGTACGCGAAGGAGGGCGTGCCGGTCCGGCAGGTGCACGTGCAGAACGAGCCGATGGCCGACCAGAAGTTCCCCTCCTGCAAATGGACCGGCGAGGACATGCGCGACTTTATCAAGGGTTACCTCGGGCCGGCGTTTGAAGCGAGCGGCCTCGATACGGAGATCTGGCTCGGCACGATCAACGGCCCGTTTATGGATATCCTGATGGGCCCGAACACGCCGTTCTCCGAGTTCTACGATCAGTGGGCGAATACGGTGCTCTCCGACAAGGAGGCCCGCAAGTACATCACGGGCGTCGGCCTGCAGTGGGGCGGCAAGCACATCCTCGACCACATCACGATGAGTTATCCCGAGATGCGCATCATGCAGACCGAGAGCGAGTGCGGCGACAGCCTCAATTCCTGGCAGCAGATGGAGTACATCTACGGCCTGATGTGGCAGTATTTCGTCCACGGCGCAGAGCGCTACACCTACTGGAACATCGCCCTGCCGAACGACAGCGTTTCCACGTGGGGCTGGAAGCAGAACTCGCTTGTGACGGTCGATAAGGAAAACGGCACCTACCGCTACAACCCGGAGTTCTATGTGATGAAGCACTTCTCGCAGTTCGTGCAGCCCGGCGCAAAGCGGATCGTGACGAAGGGGCACTGGACCTC
>DSLFI04101__coassemble_196_pt1 | contig 32941 bp, 27 predicted proteins | sample DSLFI04101__metabat2_high_PE_040 | metagenome-assembled genome bin DSLFI04101
TCTATCAAATTATAATTTCTTTGGCGCAAAAAGCAAGCATAACCTTTATACACTTTGCGTATTGCCGCATATCTGCAAAGCACGCACGCTCACCGGGCGCGCCATCGCCGCCGAGGACAACCAGCCGAGCGGGAAGCCCTGCTGGTACGTTCTGGTCGATTTCAGCCCGCACAACGGCACAAGCGCCTGACAAACTTTCATTTACAACCGCACAAAAGGCCCGCCGGAACGCCCCGGCGGGCCTTTTGCCGCGTCTTGCTATTCAATTGCGGACGAGCGTCCGCCGCGCGCGCCTTACGCGTACGCGTGGCCGGAGCGCATGGCCCCGGCCGGCGTAAAAGCGGATATGAACTTGCCTGTGCGCCGTCATTTTTCCGCCGACGGCAGCTCGCGCTCGAGCTTCTTCATCCGCACGAAATACGTCGCGACGAGCAGGATCGCCGCGCCGGCCCACGCCACGACCTCGGCGTAGTAGATGCCCTCCTGCCCGAGGAAGGCCGGCAGGATCAGCGCGACGCCGATGCGCATGACGAACTCGACGATGCCCGAGGCCATCGGCATGACCGTATCGCCGAGGCCCATCAGCGCGGAGCGGTAAATGTGCAGCATGTAGAGGACCGACAGGCAGATGCTCATGATGTTGAGGTAGTGGACCGCGACGTCGGTCGAGAGCGCGACCTCCTCCGGCGTGCCGGAGATGAACAGCGCCACCATAAAGCGCCCGAGCAGCAGCACGGCCGCCGTGATGACCGCCGAGGTCAGCAGCGCAATCCACGTCGCGGAGTGCATGCCCTTGCGGATGCGGCCGAGCAGCCCGGCGCCGAGGTTCTGGCCCACATACGTCGTGACTGCGTAGCCGAACGAGGTCGCGGCGATTTCCAGAATGCCGTACAGCTTGTTCGTCGCCGTGAAGCCCGCAACGAACAGCACGCCGTAGCGGTTGACGACCGACTGCACGACCATGCCGCCGATCGCGATAATCATGTTCTGCGCGGCGACCGGCAGGCCGAGGCCGAGCAGGCGGCGCGTGAGGACGGCGTCCGGCAGGAAGTACGCCTTTTTCAGCCGGATGATGCGGATGCGCAGCACGGCCCGCAGACAGTACAGCGCGGCGAACAGCTGCGCGATGACCGTCGCGATGACGGCGCCCGCGATGCCCCAGTGGAACACCATGACAAAGAGCAGGTCCAGAACGATGTTGATGACCGAGGCGATCAGCATCGCGTAGAGCGGCGTGCGGCTGTCGCCGAGCGCGCGCAGGATGCTCGCGAGCACGTTGTACGCCATGATGATCGGGATGCCGGCGAACATGATGCGCAGGTAAGTGAACGCGCCGCCGATGACCTCCTCCGGCGTGTTCATCGCGCGCAGGATCGGGTCCATCGTCGCCTGGCTCACGATGAGCAGGAGCACCGAAAAGACCGCCGCAATCGAGATGGTCGCGCCGATCGAGCGGTTCAGGCCTTCCTCGTCGTTCGCGCCGAAGCGCTGCGCCATATGGATTGAAAAGCCCTGCGCAAAGCCCTGAATGACGCCGAGCACCAGCCAGTTCAGCCAGTCTGCCGCGCCGAGCGCCGCCAGCGCGTTGACGCCGAGCGCCTGACCGACGATCGCGGTGTCGACGACCGTGTAAAGCTGCTGGCAGACGTTGCCGAGCATCAGCGGGATCGCGAAGGTGAAGATCAGCTTCGCCGGGCGGCCCTGCGTCATGCTTTGAATCCGTTCTGTTTTTGCCATAGAAACCTTATCCTTTCACAAACTTATCTTTTCAACACAGCCCCCTGTGCGGCCTTCGCCGCACGGCAATAATACGTCGCGCAGAGCAGCACCGCCGCGCCGAGCCAGGCGGAAACCTCTGCGATGCAGACGGAGAGAAAGCCCAGCCGGAACACGTTGGCGAGCAGCAGGACGATCGAAATGCGCAGAAGCAGCTCCAGCGCGCCGGAGAGCATCGGCACCACCGTGTCGCCCATGCTCTGCAGCGAAAACCGGTACACGAACAGCAGGCCGAGCACCCACAGCATCGCGCCGACCGCGAAGAGGTACGGGTACGAGGCCTCGATGACCGCCTGCTCCGCGCCGGAGACGAACAGCGCCACAAGCTCCCGGCCGAACAGGATCAGCGCCGCGCCGATCACCGCATTGACGCACAGCGATATCGCGATCGCGCGCCGCACGCCGGCACGGATGCGGTCCAGCCGCCCGGCGCCGAGGTTCTGCCCCACATACGTGCCGAGGGAAAGCCCGACGATGTTGCCCGGCTGCTCGGCGAGCGACAGGATCTTCGAGCCCGCCGTGTACGCCGCGACCGTCGTGGAGCCGAAGCCGTTGACGACGCCCTGCAGGATCATGCCGCCGACCGCCGTGACCGAATTCATGACGCCGACCGGCACGCCGAGGCGCAGAAGCTCGCGGAGCATCGCGCCGTCCGGCCGCGCATCCCCCTGCTCGAACCGCATCAGCTCCATGCGGCTGAGCACGAAAAGGCACATCAGGCCCGAGAGCAGCTGCGCGAGCACCGTGGCCCAGGCCGCGCCCGCGACGCCCCAGCGGAACACCATGACGAACAGCACGTCGAGCCCCACGTTGACCGCCGAGCTGATGAGGATGACGACGAGCGGCGAGACGCTGTCGCCGAGCGCGCGCAGGATGCTCGCCAGCACGTTGTAAAAGACCGTGGCGAAGATGCCGATGAAGATGATGCGGATGTAGAGCAGCGCATCCTCAAAAATATCGGCGGGCGTCTGCATCAGCTCCATCAGCCCGCGGGAAAAGACGAGGCTCAGCACCGTGATGACCGCCGAGGAGAGCACCGCGATGTACGCCGAATTCGCGACGGCCCGGCGCACGCCGGCCGCGCTGCCCGCGCCGAACTTCTGCGAGATCAGAATCGAATACCCGTGCGTCAGGCCCGTGATGAAGCCGAACACGAGAAAGTGCACGGAGCCGGTCGAGCCGGCCGCCGCCAGCGCACGCACGCCGACGCCGCGGCCGAGCACGACCGCATCGACGACCGTGTAAAGCTGCTGAAAGATGTTGGCGACCAGAAGCGGCGCCGCAAACGCCAGAAGCAGCCGGACCGGGCTGCCCTTCGTCATATCCCTTACCATAGTTTCCCCCTGTTCCGGTTTTCACGCGGCGCCGTTTCCGAAAAAAAGCGCCGCGCTCCCCGAAAGGCGCCCGGCGCACGGCAGCGTCCGCAGCTCAAACGATATAATCGACCGCAACCGCCTTTTCCCGCACGGAGGCCACGTACGTCTTGACGACCTCGCAGTGGTACGGGTCCTGCTGGTAGGCCTCGAGCGCCTCCGGGCTCTCGAGCGTCACGTACAGGCAGACGTCGAACGAGCGGTCCGAATGCAGGAAGTCCGCGCCGGCCTCGACGTCGATCACCTGCGGCACGCGGCCCTTCATCGTGAGGAACAGATCGCGCAGCTTTTCACACTCCGCCTGCGCGTTGTCCTTGAGCTTGATCATCAGAACATGCTTGACCATTTGAATCACCTTTTCCCTTAATTTTTCCAAATATTTTCGCCCGCGGGCGACAGCGCGGCGCAGACCCGCCGGCGGCGCGCCCGGGGCTTTCTCTCAGCGCACGCCCGACACCGCGCGGTCGAGACCGGCCGTGTCTTTGTGGACGCGGATATCGCTAAGCCCCGCGCCTTTGAACAGCGCCGCCACGGCTTCGCCCTGCTCCTCGCCGATTTCGACCGCCAGCACGCCGCCGGGCCGCAGCTTTCCGGCCCACAGCGCGCAGATCGCGCGGTAAAAGACGAGGCCGTCCGCGCCGCCGTCGAGCGCCGCCTGCGGCTCGCGCCGCACCTCGCGCTGCAGGCCCGGCAGCGCCGCCGTCTCGATATACGGCGGGTTGGACACGATGAAGTCCAGCCCGCCGGGCACGGACGCGGCAAACGCCGGCTCCAGCACGTCGCCCTGCAGCGCCTCAACCGCAAGCTGCGGGCAGCGCGCGAGGTTTTCGCGCAGGTAGCCGAGCGCCGCGTCGAACTTTTCGACGGCCGTGACCGAAGCGCCCGTCTCCAGCGCGAGCATCAGCCCCACCGCGCCGGTGCCGGCGCAGAGGTCCAGCCCCCGCGGCGCCTGCGCGCCCTGCAGGCGCTCGGCCGCCGCTTCCACGAGCACGGCCGTGTCGTCGCGCGGGATCAGAACGCCCGGCCCGCAGCGGAGCGTCAGCGCCATGAAATCCCACTCGCCGAGGATGTACTGCAGCGGCTCGCCGGCCGTGCGCCGGTCGACCGCCGCGCGGAATTCCGCTTCCGCCGCCGGGTCCGGCTCGCGTTCACCGTGCGTCAGCACCGCCGCGCGGTCCATGCCGAAAAAGTGCTGCATCAGGCAGGCCGCCTCGAACGCGGGGTCGTCGGACGCCGCGCCGAGCGCCTGCCGCGCCTCGTTGTACAGCGACCGGATGCTCATCGCACGAGGTCCTCGCCGTTTTCGGGGATCACGGCCTCCATCGCGGCGATCGCCGCCTCGATCATCTTGTCGTCCGGCTCCTTGACCGTCAGCCGCTGGAACCACAGCCCCGGCGCGGCGATGATGCGCGTCGCGAGGTTGTCGTGCCGCCCGCAGAGCTTGATGAGCTCATACCCGATGCTGACGACGAGCGGCAGGCACAGCAGCTTGCAGGCCGTGCGCAGGAGCGGGTTTTCGAACGGGATGAAAAAGCCGATCAGGATGCCGATCAGCAGCATGAGGATCATGAAGCTCGAGCCGCAGCGCGGGTGGAAGCGCTTCTGCCTGCGCACGTTTTCCACCGTGAGCGGCAGCATGTTTTCATAGCAGAAGATCGTCTTGTGCTCGGCCCCGTGGTAGCGGAACGTGCGGTTGATCTCCGGCATGCGCGAAACGAGCACGATGTAGCCGACGAAGATCAGGATGCGCAGCAGCCCCTCGAACACGGACCGCCAGCCGCTGAACCACGCGCCGAGAAGCGGCTCCAGCCAGTTGAACAGCACGGTCGGCAGGAAGAAGAACAGCACGATCGCGAGCGCCGCGCCGAGCACGCCGCCGATCATGACGACGGCGTTCATCACCTTGTCGCCGAATTTTTCCGAGAGCCACCGGTCGAATTTCGACTCGCTCTCCGCCTCGTCCTCGAGGCCGGCCTTTTCGGCCGAAAGCGTCAGCGCCTTCAGGCCGAGCCGCAGCGTGTCGATCATCGCGAATACGCCGCGCAGAAACGGCTTTTTGAGAATCGGGTATTTCTCCCGCAGCGAAGGCGCCGTGATGTCCTCCGTCGTGATATGGCCGTCCTCGTCGCAGAAAGCCGCGGTGTTTTTCTTCGGCCCGACCATCATGATCCCCTCGAGCAGCGCCTGGCCGCCGATGGAGGTAACGCGTTTTGTCATGTACTTGTCCTTTCTGAAAAAAGAGATCAGTCGTCCTGCTTGCGCTCGACGACCTGCACCCGCCCCGTGACGGACGGGATCTTCGTCGTATTGGAAAGCTCCGGGTTCGTCTCGAGCTTCTTCATCGTCGGGATCGTGATGATCACCGTCGTGCCGATGCCCTCCTGGCTGTCGATGTCGAGCGAGCCGGAATGCAGCTCCATGATTTCGTTCGCGACGGCAAGGCCGATGCCGTTGCCGCGCACGTTCTGGTTCGCCTTGTAGAACTTCCGCTTCACGTTCGGCAGGTGCTCGGCCGGGATGCCGCAGCCGTTGTCCTTGATGACGACGCGGATGAAGCCGTCGTCCTCATACGCCGCAACGCGCACGGTGCCGCCCGGGTTCGTGTACTTCAGGGCGTTGTCGATGATGTTGATGAAGACCTGCCGCAGCCGGTTGACGTCGCCGAGGATCGGCGAAAGCATCGTGTCCTCCTCGTCGTAGATCAGCGTCTTGTGCTCGGTGCGGGCGCGGTCGGTGAACATGTACACCGCCTCGTCCAGCTCCGCAAGCAGGTCGATTTTGTTCATGATCAGCCGCATGCGGCCGCTCTGCATGCGCGAAAAGTCGAGCAGCTCCTCCACCATGCCGGAGAGGCGCTCCGACTCGCGGATGATGACGCTCATGCCCTTTACATACGTCTCGCGCCCGACGCCGCCGCTCTGGATCGTCTCCGCCCAGCCCTTGATGGCCGTCAGCGGCGTGCGCAGCTCGTGGGAGACGGAGGAGATGAAGTCGTTCTTCATCTTTTCCGCCGCGCCGAGCTCCGCGGCCATGTCGTTGATCGACTCGCACAGCGCGCCGATCTCGTCGTTCTTGTCCTTCTTGACGCGCACGTCGAAATTGCCCTGCGCGATCTTCTCGGCCGTGGCGTTCAGCGCGCGGATCGGCTTGACGATCGAGCGCACAAAGTACAGGCCGGAAAGCGTGACGAGCGCGATGATCAGAATGCCGACGCCGACGAGGCACAGCACCACAAAGGTGATCTGCCGGTCGGCGCGCTCCATCGAGACGACGTACCGCACCGCGCCGAGCACCGCGCCGTTCGCGCCGCGCACCACGCGCGTGATCGCCATGACCTTTTCGCCGCTCGTGAGCTTGCCGATCCAGTAGCCGTAGCCGGAGGACGCGTGCATCGCGCTCTCGTAGTCCGGCATCGTCTGCGTCTGGTCCGGCGCAAAGCCCGTCGAGGTCGAGAGGATCTTGCCGGTGCGGCTGACCGCCATGACCTCCATCAGGTTCTTGTCGGGGAAATTCTCCGTGTAGCTGCGCGCCGCGGCGTTGAATTCGTTCACCGTCTTCATGCTGGAGGAAAGCACGGTGGGCAGCTCGTCGCTGCGGCCGACCAGCGTCATCTGGATGCCGTTGTACGCGTAGCTCTGCACGACGAACGAAAGCGCCGTGATGCACGCGGCAAGCAGCAGGATCATCACGCCGAGGCTGTTCAAAAGCCAGCGGCGGGCGATCCCGTTGCGGAACACGGTACCCTCCCGTTTTTTCTTCGTCTGCACGTGCCTCTCCCCTGTCTTACTGGTCCCAGCGGTAGCCGACGCCCCACACGGTCACGATATGGCGCGGGCTGCTCGCCTCATCTTCAATCTTCATGCGCAGGCGCCGGATGTTGACGTCCACGATCTTCTCCTCGCCGACGTAGCCGCTGCCCCAGACATGCTTCAAAATGTCGATGCGCTTGAGCGCCTTGCCGATGTTCGAGAAAAAGTATTCCATGATCTGGAACTCCACCTGCGTCAGCTCCACCGGCCTGCCGTTCTTCGTGAACGAGCGGTTGCGCAGGTTCAGCACGAACGCGCCCGAGCGCAGCTCCTCCGAAAAGTTCGGCTCGGCCGCGTGGGAAAACTGCGCGACGCGGCGGTAGACCGCATCCACGCGCGCCACAAGCTCCGACGGGCTGAACGGCTTCGTCACATAGTCGTCGGCGCCCATCATCAGGCCGGTGACCTTGTCCATCTCCTGCGTTTTCGCCGTCAGAAGGATGATGCCGATCGAGCTGCTCTGCTTGCGCAGCCGCTTGCAGACCTCCAGGCCGTCGTATTCGCCGGGCATCATGATGTCGAGGATCGCCACGTCGAAATCGCCGTTTGCCCGCTCGTACAGGCGCAGCGCCTCCTCGCCGTTCGCCGCTTCCACGGCCTCGTAGCCCGCGCGCTTCAGGTTGATCACCACAAATTCGCGGATATTCTGTTCATCCTCGGCAACCAGGATCTTTCTCATCGCTTTGCATCCTTTCTCCCTTACTCGTTCAATATCTGAAAATCCTCGCACACGGCGCGGATCAGCGCGCTGTCCTCCGAAAGGGACGGGTCGAGCACCGTCAGCACATAGATCCGTCCGCCCATGCTGTTGAGATAGATTTCGTCTTCCTTTTCCTCTTCCCCGCGCTCGGCCCACGCCTCCTCGGAGTAGACCGTTATCGAGAAGAGGTCCTCGCGGCCGATCGGCCCGGCCCCCATGCGCTCATAGCGGAAAAAGGTGGAGGTCCGCGTGACCGAATCGTTCGCGCAGGCGAGCAGCGATTCGCTTTCGGGCAGCACGACGATGTAGTTTTCCGCCGTGTTGATGATGCTGCTGCACACGGGCGTCAGCGTGTTGTCCGAAAGGCTGTATGTATTCCACGTGACCGTGTAGGCGGTCGAGTCCGCCGTGCCGCCCTCGGCCGGCTCCATCACGAGCGCCGCCGTCGGCAGCTCGGTCACGCCGTCGCCGTTGATGTCGCGCGCGGAGACGGACACCGCCGTGTCCCGGTCGGTGGGGTTCACGGCCCCCGACTCCGACAGCGGCGCGAGCAGCCGCTCGGCAACCTCGTCGTAGCCGACGACCTGCGTCACCATGCGCCCGTCCGCCTTGACGCCGTCGAGCACGACGGCGCTGCGCGCGGTGTTGATCTGCGTGAACAGCGCGCCGGAATAGCGCGTCACCGCCGAGTCGAGCGGCACGGTCAGCGCCACGTACGGCTGCTCGCCGTCGAACCGGTACAGCCGCCCGAGCGGCGCCGTCACGGTCTCCTCGCCGGTAACCGTCTGCGCCGTGCTCAGCACGAACAGCTCCTGCACGCTGTCGCCGTCGAAATCGGTCAGCAGCATTTCGCTGTAGGTCACGGCGTTCATCGAGAGCTCCCGCACGCTGCCGGACTCGATGCTGTAGACCGAAACGCTGGCCGTCGCGGTCTGCGGGTCGCCCCAGCCGACGACGACCTCCTCCGTGCCGTCCCCGGTCAGATCGCCGAAGAACACGCGGTCCACCTGCGTCGCCGCCGAGGTGAACTGCGCGAGCGAGTGCCAGGCGCCGTCGGCGTCCTTCGTCATGAACTGCAGGCGGATGCCGCCCGCGTCGCCGTTGGCGCAGAAGCCGGCCACCTCCGCGACGCCGTCGCCGTTGAGGTCGCGCGAGATGATCGCGGAGCGGTAGTCGCCGTTTTTCGGGTAGATCAGCGTCACGTCGCTTTCCTCGCCGCACATCAGCGTGTAGATCGCCTGCCGGTCCGCCGTCGTCCGCGGGGGGGACATCAGCGCCTGCGCGTCCAGCCCCGTGATCTCCCCGCAGGCCGACAGCGACGCCGCCAGCACGGCGCACGTCAGCAGAGCCGTTATTTTCCTGAGCGTCCGCCGCACGGCCGCCACCTCCTGCACTGGATCTTCGCCCGGGCGGCGCGCCCTGCGCAGATGCGCCGCGCGGCCCGGATCTCAAACGGCCGCACCGGGCCATTTTCCTACAGTATACCATACTCCCCGCGCCGCCGCAAGGTTTACGCCGGCCATTTCCGGGCGCACAAAATTATTAAATTTCTGTTACGGCATTGTGCTGCGCGGCCGCGCGTGGTAAAATTTCTATAAATGCACGGCAAAGGAGGCTGCGCCTTGGAAGCACAAAACCGAATACGGCGCAACCGGCGCACGGGCCTCGTCCTCGGGGTGCTGATCGGGCTGACGCTCGCGTTCATCTGGGGCAATTCGCTGCAGAGCGGCGCCGCCTCGGGCGCGATGAGCGGCTCGCTGCGCGCGTGGCTCGAGCAGCTTCTGCACGTGCCGGTCGACGAATTCCTGCTGCGCAAGGCGGCCCATTTTTCGGAGTACGCCCTGCTCGGCGCCGAGCTTTCCCTGCTTTTGAACCTCCTTTTGGACCGAAACGGCAGGCCGCTCGCGCGCGGCCGCCGGCTGCTCGACTTTCCGGCGCTCGGCTTTTTTGCCGCCGCCATCGACGAGACGATCCAGATCTTCAGCGGGCGCGGCTCGTCCCTGCTCGACGTCTGGCTCGACACCGCCGGCTGCCTGACCGGCTTTTTCCTCATCTTTCTGATTTTTTGCACGGTAAGGAGCAAACGACATGAGAAATAACCACCGGCTACCCTTTCTGCTGACCGCCCTGATGCTCGTCTTCTGCATCGCGCTGACCGGCTGTTCCGGCCGCCGCAGCGTGACCGCCGAGGACTTCACCGCCGCCTGCGAGACCGCGGGCTTCACGGCGACCGACAGCATCGCGGATTTCGACACCTCGACCATTCTGACGGCGCTGACCGTCAGCGAGGAAAACGCGAGCGCCGGCTTCTTCATCTTCGCCGCCTCGGACACGGCCCGCTCCAACTACGCGCAGATGCTCAGCGGCGTCAAGACCGGGCAGAGCGGCGAGCGGTTCGTCGACTCCAGCGAGTACAACCGCTTCTATTTCAGCGACGACAGCACGACGACGCTGCTCTACCGCAACGGCGCGACGCTGATCTTCGCCACCGGCAGCGACACCGAAAAGCTGAACGCGCTCGTCGAGGCGCTCGGCGTATAACCCTGCAGCAAAAAGCTGCCGGCCGCAACACGGACTGCGGCCGGCAGCTTTTTATGCTTTCGGACAGGCGGCGCGGCATTGCGCGCCGTCACAGCGTCAGATACCGGCCCATCTTCGCCACGGCGTCCGGGATGAAGGCGTCGGCGTGCTCGCCGATGTACGACGCCACCAGCCGCCCCGCGCCCACAAACACGCCGTATTCGGAAAACAGGCTGCGCGCCGCGATGCGCTCCGAAAAGCGCACCGTCACGCAGAGGAAAAAGCGGCTGCCGATCCGCCCCAGAGCGGAGGACAGCACGTGCAGTGTATGGACAGCCCGGCCCACCGCGTCCATCAGGTGCCCGACGGACTCAAAGCAGAACGCGAACGGGACGGGCGGCGAGAGGATCCGGATGGTACCACCCCATTTCCCCGCGCTGTAACCCCGCATAGCCCTGCACTACGCCATTTTACGCAGCCCGCGCCGTTGTCGTGCATGGCCCAATGCCCCTGTGCCCCATACGCCGAAAAGCGGCCCGCCCCGCAGGGGGACGGACCGCTTTTTGCATGCGCTTTGCTTTTTATTTGATCTTGTTCTTGAAGCGCGGCAGGATGACCGCCGCGACGATCCAGAACAGCTCGTAGATGAACAGCGCAAACGACGAGATCTGGCTGACGCCCGCGATGAACGTCAGGAACGCCACCAGCACGAAGCCGATGATCACGGCTGCGTTCTGCATCGCGACGATGAAGCTGATGTTCTTCTTCTCGTCGATGCAGGCGGACACGACGCTCATCATCGATTCCACGCGGCCCTTCGTCGCGACATAGGCGTCCGCGCGGTCGACCTGGCCGGTCACGAGGCGGTCGCAGGCGCTGTCCGTCTCCGCGCCGATCACGTTGATCGCCGAGGCGTCGATGCCGAACAGGCGGCCGATGAACTGCGGCGTGAGGTTCGCATCCGACGAGCGGACGAGCAGCGAAACGCCGTTGAGCTCGAGCTCGGCGATCTCCGCCTTCTTCTTCCGGTCCGCGTTGTAGGTGAGGATGAACATGGCGCTGAGCACGCCGTCCGCCGCCACGTAGAGGATCTGGCGGCTGCCGGTGGCGTAGCGGTCCTCCAGCGCCTGCTCCGGCGCCTCGACGCCGTGGGAAAGGAGCAGCGCGCGCGAGCCGATCAGGATCTCGCTGCCGTCCACCGTGCCGACAACGCCGTTGCCGGCCTCAAAGCGGCCCTTTTCAACCTCGGGCAGCTCGCCCTCGTACTCGCTGAGCACCTGCTCGAAAACGCCGCAGAGCGGGCCGCCGAGCGCCTGCATCAGCGCGCCGGCCTTGAGGATGGCCTCCTCCAGCCCCTCCTGCTCGAACGGCTTGACGCCGTTGAGCACGACGGTGCCGCGCGGGAACAGGTCCGCCGAATCGACGAGCACCGCGTTGACGGCGCTCATGCGCTTGATCGCCTCATAGCCCGAGACCATCGCGCCGGCGCGGCGCATCCGGTGCGACAGGCGGCTGATCGGCAGATTGACCGCCAGCATGTTCGTCACCGCGACGCAGACGCAGCAGGAAGCCGCGAGCGCCGTGATCGCCAGCGACGCGTCCTTTGTGATGACGAGCGCCACGACGCACAGCAGCAGCGAGGCGACGAGCCCGACCGGCGCCAGCATCTGCGAGGCCGTCTCCGCCGGGTCCGGCTCATAGGAGATCTGCAGGAAACGCTTCAAGAAGCCCGCCTTCTGCTGGTACGCGATCGTGGGCTGCGAAACCACCGAAGAGCCCGCGAGCTTCAGCGAGGTGTTGTAATCGTCGAAAATGCGCACCGTGTACTTCTGCTCGCGGGACGCCACGAAGCGGAAGTTCGAGTGGATGCGCCGGATCATCGTCAGCTTGCCGAGCGAATTCAAAAACAGGATGCCCGCCGCAATGCCGGCGTACAGGTGGACCTGCCCGGTCGCGAGCGCGCTCGAGGAGAACAGCGTGCAGATCGTCTGGATCAGCACGGCCGCCGCCGCCACGGCCGCCGCGCTGTCCGAATTCGCGCGGAACTGCAGCAGCGCGCGCAGGCCGTTCAGGAGCGACTTCGCGCAGAAGCCGACCGCAATCAGCAGGAAAATCAGGGAAACGATCGTGTATCCGATGGCGCCGCCCGTATCCGTCGTGTTCGGGCTGAAGGCGGCTTCCGCGATGAACGAGGCGATCAGCAGGACCGCCGTGCTCAGGCCGGTCACGAGCGTGCGGAGCGTCAGCTCGCGCATCGTCGCGCGCAGGTCGTGCGAAACGCTCTTCGCATCGGCCGGACCGGTGAAGTCGTCGAGCTGCTCGTCGCTGCTCGCTTCGGCCGTCGTCTCCGGGGCCTCCTCCGCATCCTTGTCGCCGAACCGGATCTTCAGCCGGTGCCGGCCGGCCGCCGCGCTCGTATTGCTGTCTTCCGAATAGATGCGCGCCTCGCTGAGCAGGGCGCTCTGCAGCACGTCCGCGTTGATGATGTGCACCGGCAGGTCGCGCTTTCTGTATTCCGTCACGTCGTTGACCGGCACGGAGATCCTGGCCTGCGGCTCGGGGGCCGCTTCGCCCCCTTCTGCGGCCGGGGCCGCCGTTTCCGGCGCGGCTTCGGGCGCTGCGCCCGCCTCGGGCTGTTCGCCGTCCGCTTCCTGCGGCTGCGCATCTTCCATTTCGGCGCGCTTTTCCTCCGAAAAGCTCGACACGTCGTCGAACTCGCCGATCGGCTCTTCCGTCTCCGGCTCCTCCGACGCGACGCGCACCGAGCTGATTTCCTCCATATCCTCGCGCACCGGCGGCGCGTCCTCCGGCGCCTCCTGCACGGTCTCGAGGATCCGGAGCACCGAGTCCTCGCTGACCTCCGGCACGACCTTCGCCTGCTGGACGCCGATCGTGTCGCTGTCCAGGTCGAGCTTGATCTCCATCGTGCGCGTCTGCGCGTCCTGCAGCATGGCCTTCTGGAACTCCGGCAGGTTTTCCTCGCCCTTGCCGGATTCCACCTCGATGCCGTGCTGCTTCGCGTACGGGTCGCCCGCAAACGCGGAGACCGGCACCGGCGCGACGATGCCCAGCTCGTTCTCCACCTCGTCGATGTCGACGCCGGCGTTTTCTACGGCTTCGGCCACGCGGCGGCGGCGCTCGCGCTGCAATCGCTCAAAGTCCTTCGCCACCTCGTCGTCGAGCTCGGCCGTGTTTTCGTCGAACAGCTTTTTGAAGCCCTCGTCCTCCCGCGAGATCTCGCCGGTCGCGTCGAAGCTGCGCGTGTATTCGTCGATGGGCTTGAGCTGGATGCCGTAATACATGTCCTCCGACGCGTCGAAGTCCTCTTTCTTCTTTTTCTCTTTCTTTTCTTTCTTGTCCTTCCGCCGTCCGAACAGGCCGCGCTTCTTCTTGCGCTTGTTTTCGCTGCGCTCCTCCTCGGTGTACGGCGTTTCCACGGTCTCGACCGCCGTGGGCTCCGCGTCCGCCGGGGCGGCGGGCGCCTGCCGTGCGGGGGCCTCGCCCTGCGGCGCGGCCGGTGCGGCGCTCTCCCCGGCGTCCTCCGCCTGCGGCGCCTCTTCCTGCGCCTCTTCCGGTTCCGCCTCGGGCGCCTCCGCCGCCTGCTCTGCGGGCGCTTCGGGCTGCGCCTCCGGCTCCGCCTGTGCGGCGCCTTCCGCGGCCGCCTCGCGCGCGCGCCGCTGTTCCGCCAGAATATCCTCCAATGTAAAGCGATTTTCCGCGCTCATCTCACATGCCTCCTTTTGCTCTGATGCCCGCCCGCTGCCGCGCGATCTCATAGCAGAGAATGCCGCAGGCCACCGAGGCGTTCAGGGAGTTGATCCTGCCCTTCATCGGCAGGGAAACAATAAAATCTGATTTTTCCTTGACAAGGCGCGATACGCCGAACCCCTCCGAGCCGACGACGAGCGCCGCCGGGCCGGAAAAATCGGTCTGGCACCAGTCGGTGCCGTCCATATCCGCCGTATAGACCCACACGCCGCGCGCCTTGATCTCGTCGAGGAACGACGCGATGTTCGGCACGCGCACGACCGGCAGGTACTCGACCGCGCCCGCGGACGCCCTGCCGACCGCAGCGGTCAGCCCGACGCTGCGCCGCTTCGGGATCACGACGCCGTGCGCGCCCGCGCACTCCGCGGTGCGGATGATCGCGCCGAGGTTGTGCGGGTCCGCGATCTCGTCGCAGACGATCAGAAACGGCGGCTCGCCGCGGCTTTCGGCCAGCGCAAAAATATCCTCCGTTTCGGAAAACGCATGCACGGCCGCCACGGCAGCGATGCCCTGGTGGTTTTCCCCGCCGCACATTGCGTCGAGCTTCCGGGCGTCCACGTCCTTGACGGCTACGCCCGCTTCTTTCGCCATGCGCAGAATCGCGTGCACGGAGCCCGTCCGGTCCCCGCGCCGCACATAGATCCTGTCGATCGGCCTGCCTGCCCGAAGCGCCTCCGCTACGGCGTTGCGCCCGGCGATCACATCATTTTCTCTTTCTTTCTCCATGAGGCCGCGTTTTCCTTTCCGTTACGCATACTTTCGCAATATACAGGGATTATACCATACTTTTGCCGTGGATTGCAACTCATACGGATAAAATTGCCGCGGCTTTTCGGGCGTTTTTTGCGCGCTTTTTCGACGGCCCGCCGCACGAAAAGGCGAAGCGCGGCAAAAGGCGCGCGCCGCGCCGCGGATCCCGGCGCGTTCCGGCCGCTTCGCCGGGCTTCGGCAGGAGAGAATAAATATTCACAATTTTCGCAAATTCCGCCCCGCGGATTCGACCCGAAGTGCCTATACGCTCCGTAATATCCGCTTTGCCGCACGGGTTGACATAAGGCGTATCCGCATTTTCCCACACCCCATGTGGAAAACTCTGTGGAAAGTGTTGAAAACCCGCTTTCCGCTTGAAATCCGATTTCCACAGCTTTTCACAACCGTGCTTTTTATGTAAACGCCGCGCGGAAAAACGCCGGATTTCGCACCGCGCTTTTCAAAAAGCGTCTGTAAACCGTTTGTAAAATTTTCCGGAAAACACTAGTGTTTCCGAAAATTCCCCCTCCAATATCTTGTGTTTTTACAAGAAAAACCGTTTTATTTCCCGTGGGGAATCAATTTTGAAAAACGCCTGTTTTCCGCTGCGCAGGGCCGCGGCGGTTTTTCCGGCCCGGAAATCCGGAAAAGCGGTTGTATTTTCCCCCGAAATCGTGTAAAATGGAGAAAAGCCTATGGAAAACGGCCCGCTTTTTTGTTGGCTTTCGGGTTTTCCACCGTGCTTTTCCCGGCGGAACGCGTTCCAAAAAGCCGGAAATGTGCGCTTTGCGCGCAGGAATAAAAATTCATTTTATGCATCGAAAGGATGATCCCCTTTATGCGCGAAGATATCTGCTCGATCCCGATCAGCGAAATTTTTGAGCCGAAGGACGGCTGCCCGTTCTGCCGCATGCGCGACATGCTGGAGGACCGCATGGCGACCTACATCACCGGCGCCGCCATGATGGAGCCCGACGTGCGCGTGGAGACGAACCGCCTCGGCTTCTGCAAGGACCACTTTGAGATGATTCTGCAGCGCGGCAGCCGGCTTTCGGTCGCGCTGATCCTCGAGAGCCTGCTCATGGAGATCGGAAACGACATTTTCCCCGACGAGCCGAAAACGCCGCTCAAAAAGGTGCTGGCCGCCGCCGACCGCCGCGGGCACTCCTGCTTCGTCTGCGAAAGCCTAGAGACGAACATGCGCCACCTGAGCGAGACGGTCATCAAGCTCTGGCAGAACGAGCCGGAGTTCCGCGCGCTGTACGCCGCGCAGACGCACATCTGCCTGCCGCACTACAGCTTCATCCTCTCCGCGGCGCAGAAAATGCCGAAGAAGAACTTCATCCCGTTTGCGGCGGAGACGAAGCGCCTTGCGAAGTCGTACCTCGACACCGTTCAGGCCGACACGACGCACTTCTGCCGCATGTTCGACTACCGCAACAAGGACGGCGACTGGGGCAACTCCCGCGACGCGATCGAGCGCTCGATCACCTACATCACGGGGCGCGTGCCGAGCGTGACGACGAAAACCGAGGGCAAAAACCGGTGATCCGCTTTGCGCCCGCGGACGGCCGCCTCGACCTTCAGCAGACGCTCGACTGCGGGCAGGCCTTCCGCTGGCAGAAGATCGACACGCCCGGCGGCGAAGCCTGGCGCGGCACGGCCTTTTCGCACACGCTGACCGTGCGCGCGGCGGACGGCGCGTTCCTCTTCGACTGCACGCAGGCGGAATTCGACCGCATCTGGTACCCTTATTTCGATTTCGGCACCGATTACGCGGAGATCCGCCGCGCGCTCTCCGGGCTGCACCCCGTCCTGCGCGACGCCGCGGCCTACGCGCCGGGCATCCGCATCCTGCGGCAGGAGCCGTGGGAGGCGCTGTGCTCGTTCATCATCTCCCAGAACAACAACATCCCGCGCATCAAGGGCATTCTGGAGCGCCTGTGCGCGCTGCTCGGCGCGGAAATCCCGGGCGGCGGCCGCGCGTTCCCGACGGCCGAGCGCCTCGCCGCCTGCACGGCCGAAATGCTCGCGCCGGTGCGGGCGGGCTTCCGCGCAAAGTACGTGATCGACGCCGCGCAGCGCGTCGCTTCCGGCGCGCTCGACCTCGAGCAGGTCCGCGCGATGCCGCTCGACGAAGCGCGCAGCGCGCTGCAGACGGTGCGCGGCGTCGGGCCGAAGGTCGCGGACTGCGCGCTGCTCTACGGCCTGCACCGCACCGAGTGCTTCCCGCTCGACGTGTGGATGAAGCGCGCCATGGCGCTGCTGCCCGGCGTTTCCCCGGCGGATTTCGGCGAAAACGCCGGCGTCGCGCAGCAGTACATCTTCCACTACGCCCGCATGCACCCGGCGCTGTTCGAGCGCGAAACAGCCGTTTCCTGACGGCGTTTCGGGTAGGACGCGTACCGCTTCTTCTGCCGCACGGCCGGGAGACCGGGAAAGGAAACCACGAAATACCCGAGCCGATTCAGCCGGCCCGTTGGACGCAAAAAGCCATCTTGGATCGCCCTCCGCAAGGGAGGCCCCAAGATGGCTTCTTTTTATAATTGACTTCAATTGACTTCCCGAATTTGCAGTGCGCGAGCGGTTATCCGGCGCCCTTTTCCTTTATCGGGGTCATTTCCCGCGTGTGAATGCGGCAGTACATGCCGGAGAACGGCGCGAGCTTGAGCGCGAACGCGCCCTTTCGGGGCGTCAGCCGGTCTGCGCCGCGCGGCTTTTTGCCGCCGTAAATGTCCCAGTCGCTGTCGATCAGCACCTCGAGCGACGCGGCGCCGGGCAGCTTCAGCGCATAGTCCTGCGCGCGGTCCGAGAAATTGAACACCGCGGCGATGCGCTCCCCGCCGCCGGTGCGCTCGAGCGCGTAGACGCACTTTTCCTCCTGATGGCAGTCGATCCAGCAAAAGCCGGCGGGGTCGAAGTCCGCGGCCCAGAGCGCCGGATGCCCGAGGTACAGCCGGTTCAGGTCGCGCATCATGCGGTTGAACGCGTCGTGGATCGGGTACTGCAGCAGCATCCAGTCCTGCTCGCGCTTTTCGTCCCACTCGCGGAGCTGGCCGATTTCGCCGCCCATGAAGTTCAGCTTCTTGCCCGGGTGCGCGTACATGTACAGGTACAACGCGCGCCCCTGCGGGAATTTTCCCGCGTAGTCGCCGTACATCTTCTGCAGAACCGTCGCCTTGCCGTGCACGTTTTCGTCGTGCGAAAGCGGCAGAAGGAAGCGGTCGCCGTAGTAGTACGCCATCGAGAACGTCAGCTTGTGGTAGTCGCGGCTGCGGTATTCGGGCGCGGTGCGGAAATAATCGAGCGTGTCGTTCATCCACCCCATGTCCCACTTGTAGTCGAAGCCGAGGCCGCCCGCCTCCGCCGGCTCGGTGACGCCGGGGTACGCGGTGGAGTCCTCCGCGCAGAGCATCGCCGTCGGGTGCAGCGCCTTCAGCCCGCGGTTCATCCCGCGCAGGAACTCAACCGCCGCGCCGTTCACGCCGCGGGCCGGGTCGCCCTGCCAGTAGATCATGCGGCTGATCGCGTCCATGCGCAGGCCGTCGATGTGGAATTCCTCGAGCCAGTAGTTCGCCGCCGACTGCAGAAAGCTGCGCACCTCGCCGCGCGAGTGCATGAAGTTGCAGCTGCCCCACTCGCTGCTGCCGACGTCCGCGTGCGGGTACTCGTAGAGGGCGGTGCCGTCGTAGCGGGCGAGCGCGTAGCCGTCCACCGCGAAGTGCACGGGCACAAAGTCGAGCAGGACGCCGATGCCGCTCCGGTGGCAGGCGTCGACGAGGTATTTGAGCTCGTCCAGCGTGCCGTAGCGCGCGGTCGGGCTGAAAAAGCCGGTGGCCTGGTAGCCCCACGATTCGTCGCTCGGGTATTCGCCGAGCGGCATGATCTCGATGTAGTTGTAGCCCTGCTCTTTCACATACGGCACGAGCCGTTCCGCGATCTCCCGGTACGTGTACCAGCTGTCCGGCGCGGCGCCCGGCTTTTTGAACGAGCCGAGGTGCACCTCATAGATGTTGAGCGGTCCCGCTCTGCAGTCGGTCCGCGCGCGCATCCAGCCGCCGTCGCCGAAGGTGTAGCCGTCCAGCCGGCGGACGATCGAGGCCGTGTTCGGCCGCAGCTCCATGCCGAAGCCGTAGGGGTCGCAGTGGTCGATGAAATCCGTCTCCGTGGTGTAGACCCTGTATTTGTACATCGTGCCCGGCGCGGCCTCCGCCACGCGGCAGGTCCAGAAATTGCCGTCGCCCGTGCGCTCCATCGGCAGCTCCTGCCACCCCGTGCACGAGGCGATCAGCGCGACGCGCTGCGCGGCGGGCGCAAAGGTGCGGAACACCGTGCCCGTTTCCTCCACATGCGCGCCGAGGTATTTGTACGCGTCGAACGACCTGCCCGTGTAAAAATCCAAAAGCTCCATACGCTGCCTCCCGAAAGATAATAGACAACCGTCGTTTTTCCCTGTATAATGATCGTAACACGCCGGTTTTCCGTTGTCCACAGACACTAACGGAAAAGCGGCGGTTAAGCGACGAATCCTTCAAAGCGTCGTTTTGACGTTATATTCTATTTGGAAAGGCACGGTGCCGGTATGGACATCCGCATTGAAAAAACGGAACGCGCGATCCGCACGGCGTTCCTCGCGCTGCGCGCGCAGAAGCCGCTCGAGAAAATCACGGTCAAGGAGCTCTGCGCGGCGGCATACATCAACAAATCGACGTTTTACGCACATTACGAGGACCTCTTCGCGCTTTCGGACACGCTCGAGCGCGAGGCCGTCGACGCGATTTTGCAGGACATCGGCGAGGCGGGGACGTATTCGCTCGACACGCCGGAGGCCTTTGCGCGCGCGCTGTGCATCTCCTTCCACGCGCATCTGCCGACGATCAACGTGCTGTTTTCGGGCAAGGCGCAGAACCGCCTGGCCGACCGGCTCGAAACCGGCATCAAGGCGCACATTTTCGCCGTCTATCCCGCGTGGCGGCAAGACCCCGTCATGCAGATCGCGCTTTCCTACTGCATCCACGGCGCCTACTGGGCGTATACAAAGAACCAGAATGTCGACGAAGCGCAGCTGCTCGACGTGATCGGCCGGCTTGCGGGCGCGCTGCGCGCGCTGTACTGACCGCCGATTGGAAAACACACAGATATTCACATTCTGTTTATGGACTTTCGACGAGTTTCTGTACTATACTTATAGTTAGAAAGAACATAACACAAATCCATACGAAACACACGGGAGGAACAGGCCTTGGGTGCGTTTGTGCAATTTGAGGATGTGACAAAGATCTATAAGACCGGAGACGTCGAGGTCAAGGCGCTTTCTGGCGCGAGCTTTGAGATTGAAAAGGGCGAATTCTGCGTGATCGTCGGCGAATCCGGCGCGGGCAAAACGACGCTGCTCAACATTCTGGGCGGCATGGACACGCTGACCAGCGGCCGCGTCTGGATGGACGGCGTGGAAATCAGCAGCTTCGACCGCACAAAGCTCGAAAACTACCGCCGGTTCGACATCGGCTTCGTGTTTCAGTTTTACAACCTGATCCCGAACCTGACCGCGCTCGAAAACGTGGAGATCGCGGCGCAGCTCTGCCCCGACCCCGTCCCCGCCGACAAGATGCTGCGGGCCGTCGGCCTCGGCCACCGGCTGAACAACTTCCCCGCCCAGCTCTCGGGCGGCGAGCAGCAGCGCGTCTCGATCGCGCGCGCGCTCGCGAAGCGGCCGAAGCTGCTGCTCTGCGACGAGCCGACCGGCGCGCTCGACTACGAAACCGGCAAATCGATTCTGAAGCTCCTGCAGGACACCTGCCGCCGCGACGGCATGACCGTCGTTATCATCACGCACAACGCGGCGCTTTCCGGCATGGCGGACCGGATCATCCGCGTCAAGAGCGGCACGATCCACTCCATCCGCATGAACGAGCACATCACGCCCGTCGAGGAGATCGAGTGGTAAACGAGGCGCGGTGGTTTTCTATGACTAAGACATTTAAAAAGAATATCCGGCGCAGCATCACCGGCAGCCTCGGGCGCTATCTCGCGATTCTGCTCATCATCATGCTGGGCGTCGCATTCCTGACCGGCCTGCGGATCACCCGCCCCGTGATGACCGCGACGGCGACCGAATACATAAACGACACGGCCCTGTACGACCTGCGCCTGCTCTCGACGATCGGCTTCGACGACGCGGACGTTTCGGCGGTCTCGGCCGTCGAGGGCGTGACGGCCGCCGCGGGCTCCGCCAACGCGGACTTCATCTCGCGGGACGGCGAGACGGAGTCCGTCTACCGCGCGCACATGCTGACGGACGGCATCAACGAGCCGATGCTCACGGCCGGCAGCCTGCCCACGCGCGGCGACGAGTGCCTCGCCGACGCCGGGCGCTTTTCCGAAGACATGATCGGCCGGAAGATCACGGTCTCCGAGACCGATGAGGACAACATTCTGGCCTACAAGGAATACACGATCACGGGCCTTGCCAGCTCGCCGCTGTACATCAGCGTCGAGCGCGGCACCACGTCGCTCGGCGACGGCAGCCTCGACGCCTTTGTGCTGATCCCGCCCGAGGGCTTCAACACCGAATACTTCACCGAGCTGTACGTCAAATGCGGCGGCGATTTCGAGCTGTACAGCGACGAATACGAGGACTACGTCGACGCGCTCGCGGACGCCGTGGAAAGCGACGCCGTCGTTTCGGTCGAGACGCGCTTTGACGATCTCGTCGCCGACGGCGAGCAGGAGATCGCCGACGCCGAATCGGAGCTGAGCGAGCAGCGGGCTTCGGCGCAGGCCGAGCTCGACGACGCGAAGGCAAAGCTCGACGACGCCGCGCAGGAAATCGCCGACGGCGAGGCCGAGCTTGCGGACGCGAAGGCGCAGCTCGACGACGCGGCCGCCCAGCTCGACGCGGGCGCCGAACAGCTCCAGCCGGGCTTTTCTTCCTGGGAGGATGCGCTGAGCGCGGGCTGGGCGCAGTATTACGACGGGCAGGACCAGCTCGACAGCGCGATCGCAGCGGGCCGGCAGACGCTCGAGGAGACGCGCGCGCAGCTCGAGGCCGCCGAAGAGGCGTACGAATCCGGCAAGGCGGAGTTCGACGCCGGCAAAACCCGGTACGACGGCTACATCGCGCTCTGGGAGGACGGCTGGGCGCAGTACAGCGCCGCGGTCGACACGTACAACCAGAATTACGCCGACTACACGGCGGCCCTGCAGCAGTATGAGACGGCCCGCGCCGAATTCGACGCCGTAAAGGACACGCTGCCGCCCGAAACCGCCGCCGAAACGGAGGCGCAGCTCGAGGCGACGCGCGTCACGCTCGAGCAGACCGCCGCGGCGCTGGAATCGGGCAAGGCCGAGCTGGACCACAACGGCGCGATGCTCACGGCCGAAAAGGAGCAGCTCGACGCCTCGAAGGCCGAGCTGGACGCTGCCGAAGCCGAGCTGACCGCCTCGCGCGCGCAGCTCGACGACGGCTGGACGCAGTACAACAGCGGCCTCATGACGCTCGAGCAGCAGCAGGCCGAACAGCAGGCGCAGCTCGACGCGGCCTACAGCGCGCTCGTCGAGTTTGAGGACGGCATCGCGTCGTACCGCAGCGGCGTCGCCGCCTACGAGGAGGGCGTGCAGTCCCTCGAGGAGGGCCGCGCCGAATACGAGGACGGCCTCAAGGACTACGAGGACGGCCTTAAGGAATTTGAGACCGAGATCGCCGACGCCGAGGCGAAAATCGACGACGCGAAGGATGACCTCGCGGCGCTCGAGGCGCCGGAGCTGTACGTTTTCACGCGCGAGGGCAACACCGGCTACGTCACGTTTGAAAGCGATTCGCAGATCGTCGAAAAGCTCTCCACGATCTTCCCGATCTTCTTCTTCCTGATCGCCGCGCTCGTCTGCTCGACCACGATGACCCGCATGGTCGACGACGAGCGGACGCAGATCGGCACGCTGCGCGCGCTCGGCTACAGCCGCGCCGCGGTCTGCGCGAAATACATGCTGTACGCCGGCAGCGCCGCGACCGCCGGCTGCCTGATCGGCTACTTCGGCGGCGGCTGGCTCTTCCCCTACGTCATCTGGATCGCCTACGGCATGCTGTACCAGATTCCCGGCTTCGTCAGCCTGTACGACCCCGCGCTCTTCTGCATTGCGCTGCTCGCCTCGCTGCTTTGCTCGGCCGGCGTGACCTTCCTCGCCTGCCGCCACGAAATGCTGAGCACCCCGGCGGACCTGATCCGCCCGAAGGCGCCGGAGCCGGGCAAGCGCATCCTGCTCGAGCGCATCACGCCGCTCTGGAAGCGGCTGAAATTCCTGCACAAGGTCTCCCTGCGCAACATCTTCCGCTTTAAAAAACGTATGATCATGATGATCCTCGGCATCGCGGGCTGCACGGCGCTCGTGCTCACGGGCTTCGGCATCCACGATTCCGTCGCGAACATCGCGAATTACCAGTTCGACGACATTCAGAAATACGACGTGTCGGTCACGTTTACCGACCCGCTGACCAAGGCGCAGACCGAAGCGCTCGCGCGCGATTACGGCGCCGAGACGGATGCCTGCGCTTCCGCGCTGATGACGTCCGGCGAGCTGACCGGCCGCGAAACGACGAAAACCGTCTACTTCGTCGCCTCCGACGACCCGGCGATCACCGACATCATCGACCTGCACCGCGGCGGCGAAACGGTGCCGTACCCCGGCGCGGGCGAGATCGTCATCACCGAAAAGCTCGCGGAGCTCGCCGGCGTGCAGATCGGCGACACCGTGACGGTCTCGGTCTCCGACACCGACCAGGCGCAGCTCAAGGTCGTCGGCCTCGCCGAAAACTACGTGCAGAACTACGTCTACATGACCGGCGAAACGTACGGCAGCGCCTTCGACGACGGCTTTGAGCCGCGGACGCTGCTGCTGCGGACGAACGAGGACGCCGACGAGTACGGCCTCGCCGCCGCGCTGACGAACGAGGACAGCGTCGCCTCCGTCTCCGTCATCACCGACACCCGCCGCATGATCGACAACATGATGCAGAGCCTCAACTACGTCGTGGCGCTCGTGCTGGCCTCGGCCGGCGCGCTCGCGTTCGTCGTGCTGTTCAACCTCGGCAACATCAATATCTCCGAGCGCGTGCGCGAAATCGCGACGATCAAGGTGCTCGGCTTCCACGCCCGGGAGACCGGCGCCTACGTGTTCCGCGAAAACGTGATGCTCTCTTTGATGGGCATCGTGGTCGGGCTGCCGCTCGGCGTTCTGCTGCACACCTTCGTCATGAACCAGATCCAGGTGGACATGGTCTCGTTCAAATACGTGATCGCGCCGGTCAGCTACGTTCTGACCGTGCTGCTCGTCCTGCTGTTCACGATCATCACCGACATCATCATGCGCCGGAAGATCGCGCATATTGATATGGCCGAATCGCTGAAATCCATCGAATAAACCGGCGAAAAGCCGCAAAAAATCCCATCGTGGTTCACACGATGGGATTTTCATTTTCCAGTTTTTTCAGGCTGCGGCGCGCGCAGCGTCACCCAGGCCGCCCGGCGCAGCTTTTCCAATACGTCCGCCGTTTCCATACGCTCCTCCTCTCCGCCGCCCGCCTACGGCAGGATCTCGGCGAGGACCGCGTTGGAGACGAGGAAGCCCTCCGCCGTCAGGGCGACGCGCGCGTCCCCCGCCGCAATCAGGTTTTTCGGCAGGCGGGCTGCGGCGCGGCGCACCGCCTCGTACTGTTCGCCGCCGTCCGCAAACCGGCGGACGCAGTCCTCGCGGCGCAGACCCTCCGTCAGGCGCAGCGCCAGCATCGCATACTCCGAGAACGCGCCGCCCGGGCCGTCGTCCACCGGCGCGCCGCCGGCGAGAAAGCCCGCGAGATCGCGCGGGAAATAGAAGCGCCGCTCGCCGACGAACGAATGCGCCGCCGGGCCGAGCCCGAGGTATTCGCCGCAGCGCCAGTACTGCAGATTGTGGCGGCTTTCAAAGCCCGGGCGCGCGAAATTGCTGATCTCATACTGCCGGTAGCCGTGCGCCCGCAGGCGCTCGACCGCGAAGAGGTACTGGTCCGCCGCGCCGTCCTCGTCGGGCAGGCCGAGCGACGCCGCCCGGGCCGCGAAGGCCGTGCCCGGCTCGATCTTCAGGATGTAGGCCGAAACGTGGTCGGCGCCGAGCGAAGCGCAGAAATCGACCGACCGCGCGAGCGTATCGCAGGTCGAGTGCGGCAGGGCAAGCATCAGGTCGAGCGAAAGGTTCCGGATGCCGGCCGCGCGCGCCGCCTCGACCGCGCGGCAAACCGTCTCCGCGTCGTGCCGGCGGCCGAGCACGCGCAGCTCGTCCGCGTTCGCCGACTGCATGCCCATCGAGATCCGGTTGAAGCCGCCGGCGCGAAGCGTCTCGAAAAAGGCCGCATCCACGTCGCCCGGGTTGCACTCCGCCGTGATCTCGGCGTCCGCGCTTATGCGGAACGCGGCGCGCACCGCACCGAGCACGCGGCAAAGGCGATCGGCGCCGAAAACGCTCGGCGTGCCGCCGCCAAAATAGACCGTGCCGACCGCCGGATGCCCGTATTTTTCCCCATAGGAAAAAAGCCGTGCACAGACGGCTTTTTCATACTGCTCCAATGCGCTTTCCTCCCGCGGCGAAGCGGAATAGAAATCGCAGTAGGGGCATTTGGTTTTGCAGAACGGAATGTGAATATAAACCGACAGCATACTTCCTCCGTATACCGAACGCCCCCGCCCGGAAGCATCTCGGGAGAGTCTAGAGAACGCGCCCTCCGGGGCCACGTCCATAACAAAGCGAGCTTGCGCAAGCAAGCGACCCCGCGGACGTTCGCCGCGGGCCGTGCCCGCCGCGCCCGCACGGGAGCGCCCAAAGAACGCGTCCCCCGGGCCTGCGCCCATAACTAAACGAGCTTGTGCAAACAAGCGACCCCGCGGACCTTCGCCGCGGGCCGTGCTCGCCGCGCTCGCACGGGAGCGCCCAAAGAGCGCGCCCCCCGAGCCTTCGCCCACAGCAAAGCGAGCTTGTGCAAACAAGCGACCCCGCGGACGTTCGCCGCGGGCCGTGCCCGCTATTCGTCGAGCTTGAGGACGGCCATGAAGGCTTCCTGCGGCACCTCGACCGTACCGAGCTGACGCATGCGCTTCTTGCCCTCCTTCTGCTTTTCGAGCAGCTTCTTCTTGCGGGTGATGTCGCCGCCGTAGCACTTCGCGAGCACGTCCTTGCGCATCGCCTTGACCGTCTCGCGCGCGATGATCTTGCCGCCGATGCAGGCCTGCACCGGCACCTCAAAGAGCTGGCGCGGGATCTTCTCCTTGAGCTTTTCCACCATCTTCCGCGCCCTGGGGTACGCCTTGTCGGCGTGGATGATGAACGACAGCGCGTCGACCACCTCGCCGTTGAGCATGATGTCGAGCTTGACGAGGTTGCTCTTCTGGTAGCCCATCAGCTCGTAGTCGAACGACGCGTAGCCGCGCGTGCGGGACTTCAGCGCGTCGAAGAAATCGTAAACGATCTCGTTGAGCGGCAGCTCGTAGTGGATGTCGACGCGGTCGGTGTCGAGATACTTCATGTCCTTGAACACGCCGCGGCGCTCCTGACAAAGCTCCATGATGTTGCCGACGAACTCGCTCGGCGAATAGATGTGCGCGTTCGTGATCGGCTCCTCGGCGAGCTGGATCAGCGCCGGGTCCGGGTAATTCGTCGGGTTGTCGATCGAAAGCACGGTGCCGTCGGTCTTCGTGATGTGGTAGACGACGCTCGGCGCGGTCGTGACGAGGTCGAGGTTGTACTCGCGCTCGAGGCGTTCCTGGATGATCTCCATGTGCAAAAGGCCGAGGAAGCCGCAGCGGAAGCCGAAGCCGAGCGCCACGGAGGTTTCCGGCTCAAAGGTCAGCGAGGCGTCGTTGAGCTGCAGCTTTTCGAGCGCGTCGCGCAGGTCGGTGTAGTGCGCGCCGTCCGCCGGGTAAATGCCGCAGAACACCATCGGCTGCACCGCGCGGTAGCCCGGCAGCGCCTCTTTCGCGGGGTTGTCCACCCGCGTGATCGTATCGCCGACGCGCGCCTCGCGCACGTTCTTGATCGACGCCGTGATGTAGCCGACCTGGCCCGCCGAAAGGCAGTCCGTCGGCTCGAGCGAGGTCGCGCGCAGGTAGCCGCACTCGACGACCGAAAACTCGCTGCCGACCGCCATCATGCGGATCGTGTCGCCCGGGTGCACGCTGCCCTCCTTGATGCGCACATAGGCGATGACGCCCTTGTACGCGTCGTAGTAGGAGTCGAAGATCAGCGCCTGCAGCGGCGCGTCGGGGTCGCCCTCGGGCGCGGGGATGTCGGTGACGATCTTCTCCATGACCGCCTTGATGTTGACGCCCGTCTTTGCGCTGATGCGCGGCGCATCCTCGGCGGGAATGCCGATGACGTCCTCGATCTCCGCCGCCACGCGGTCCGGGTCCGCGGAGATCAGGTCGATCTTGTTGAGCACCGGGACAATCTCGAGCCCGGCGTCCACCGCGAGATACGTGTTCGCGAGCGTCTGCGCCTCGATGCCCTGCGAAGCGTCGACGACGAGCACCGCGCCCTCGCACGCCGCGAGCGACCGCGAGACCTCGTAGTTGAAGTCGACGTGGCCGGGCGTGTCGATCAGGTTGAAGGTGTAGTCCTCGCCGTCGTCGGCGCGGTAGGTCAGCGTGACGGCATGCGCCTTGATCGTGATGCCGCGCTCGCGCTCGAGGTCCATGTTGTCGAGCAGCTGCTCCTCCATGTCGCGCAGGGCGACGGTCTGCGTCTGCTCGAGAATGCGGTCGGCAAGCGTGCTCTTGCCGTGGTCAATATGTGCAATGATGCTGAAATTCCGGATTCTGCTCTGTTCCAATGTCCTTCATCCTCTGCGTGGATAATTTTCAGATTGATCCTGTTTAGTATAGCATTTATGCGCGTTTTGCGCAAGATAAAAGTCGGCGCGGGGATTGCGTCAAGGCCGCAAAACGTGTACAATGAAAGCGGCGGGCGCGGCCCGCAGCGAAGGTCCGCGGGGTCGCTTGTTTGCACAAGTTCGCTTTGTTATGGACGCAGGCCCGGGGGTCGCGTTCTTTGGACGCTCCCGGCGGGCGCGGCCCGCGGCGGGTGTCCGCGGGGTCGCTTGTTTGCACAAGCTCGTTTAGCTATGGGCGCAGGCCCGGGGGTCGCGTTCTTTGGGCGCTCCCGGCGGGCTGTTTTTTATCAATTCTGATTTGAAAGGGGATTTTCATGCCCAGATTTTTTACAACCGCCATACAGTTTGACGCGGCGGCGCAGGCCGGTTCCGCCGTGCTCGACGGGGAGGACGGCCGGCACATCGCCCGCGCGCTGCGCATGCGGCCGGGCGAGCGCGTGACGCTCTGCGACGGCGCGGGCTTCGACTACGACGGCGAGATCGAGTCGATCGCGGGCGACAGCGTCGCGGTGCGCATCACGGGCAAACGCAAAAACGAAAGCGAGCCCGCGCTGCGCGTCGCGCTTTACCCCGGCATGCCGAAAGCCGACAAGCTCGAGCTCGTGACGCAGAAGGCGACGGAGCTCGGCGTTTCGGAAATCTGCCCCGTGCTGACCGCCCGCAGCGTTTCCCGACCGGACGCAAAGGCCGCGGCGAAAAAGCAGGAGCGGCTCCAGCGCATCGCGCTCGAGGCCGCGAAGCAGAGCGGCCGCGGCGCCGTGCCCGCGGTCTCCGCGCTGACGGATTTTCGCACGGCCGTGCAAAACGCGAAGGGCGCGAAGATCCTGTTTTACGAGGGCGGCGGCGCGCCGCTTTCCGCCTGCCTGCCCGCCGGCGAAAGCGAGGTTTCCGTCTTTGTCGGGCCCGAGGGCGGCTTCGACGCGGAGGAGGTCGAGTTCGCCAGGGCGCACGGCGCAGTGACGGCGACGCTCGGCCCGCGCATTTTGCGCACCGAGACCGCGCCGCTCGCGGCGCTCGCAATTCTGATGTTTATGACGGGGAATATGGAATGAAAACAGCACTGATCACCGGCGCCTCCGGCGAGATCGGCGCGGCGGTCGCCCGGCACTTCGCCGGCGCGGGCTACGGCGTCGCCGTACACGGCGCAAAGCATTTTGAAGCGGCGCAGGCGCTCGCCGAAGCGCTCAGCGCCGAAGGGCGCACGGCCTTTGCCGTGCAGGGCGACCTCTCCGACTCGGAAGCCTGCGCGCGCGTCTGGGCCGAAAGCGAATCCGCGCTCGGCCCCGTCGACGTGCTCGTCAACGGCGCGGGCATTTCGCTCGTCGAGTTTTTCGACGCGGTTTCGCCCGCCGCATGGAACGCGCTCGTCGGCGCAAACCTCTCCTCCGCCGTCTGGCTCTCCCAGCACGCGGCGAAATCGATGATCCGCCGCAAAGCGGGCGCGATCGTCAACGTCTCCTCGATCTGGGGCGTCTCGGGCGCGGCGATGGAGGTCGCGTACTCCGCCGTCAAGGCCGGCATGCTCGGCATGACGCGCGCGCTCGCGCTCGAGCTTGCGCCCTCCGGCATCACGGTGAACGCCGTCGCGCCCGGCTACATCGACACAAAAATGAACGCGCACCTTTCCGACGCGGACAAGACGGCGCTCTGCGCCGAGATCCCGCTCGGCCGCGCGGGCACGCCCGCCGAGGTCGCCGCCGCCGTGCGCTTTCTCGCCGAAAGCCCGTACATCACGGGCGAAACGCTCGTCGTCTCCGGCGGCTGGCGCTGACGCATATTCGGCGCGCTTTCGCAAAGGCTATATCCATAAACGCAGACCGGCGCGCTCTGCGCCGGAAAGAAAGGATGGATACAGATGGACCTCAACCAGTTGGACAGCGCGGCGCGCGCCTGCTTCGACGCGCTCACCCCGGCGATGAAGGAATCGATCATGCAGTCGGGCGCGAGCCTCACGACCAAAAACGACCTCGAGCGCTTCCTGCAGAACACTTTGGCGGACGCCAAAAACGTGCAGGTCAACCTCGAGTGATCCCCGCCGCTGCGGCGGCGTACATACAAAGGAGCTGCCTATGGAATTGAATCGACCAGTCGACGCACGCGCCTATGCGCTCGGCGTGTGCGACGCCTTCTGCGAAGTGGTGCGCGCCGGTGTCAAGCGCATTGCGCTGAGCCATCCCTTCACGCAGGACGAACTGGACACGGTGCTCGGCGCAGATTTTATCCGCGACTGCACGGCCATCGCGGCGCAGTACGGCTGCGGCGCACACCACCAGACGGAACCGCTCCTCACCGACCTGTTCCCTATTTCGCTGAATGCCGGCCGTCAGAACGTGATTTTTTACCGCGATCCGGCCGACCTCGAAGCCTTTCTGGGGATCTGCCGGGACAAGCGCGCGCTGGTTGCGTCCGGCGCCTACACGGGCGACGCGCGGCGCGAAATCGCCGTGCGGTTTGGCCGCCTGCTCTCCTACAGCGAAGAGGCCATCGACCGCCTGATCGCGCAGAACACCGAACGCGAGCCAGACAACTCGACCGTCGCATCCGCAGCTGAATCCACGCTGCCCGGCCGGTTCTTTATTGCGGGCCGGGCACGCAACCGCGACCATATTCTGCACATCTGCCGTCTGTTCGACGATTTGCACATCCCGCGCTATTGTTTTCTCGAAAACGACGCGTCCTACCAGGCGGCCGGGCTGGATGGAGCAGATCCCAAACTTGCTGAAACCGTGGAGGCACTCGGCCTCCATCACCCCAGCGTGCGCGCGCTGTTTGAGCATGACCTGCGTGCCGAGCGCGACGCCGAAAATTTTCTGCTCGTACTGCCAGCCGGAAAATCCGCGCATATCGAGGCGGGCATCGCGTACGGTCTCGGCAAACGCTGCTACGCCGTCGGCCCATATGACACGACAGACACGCTGTACCATATCTTTGAGAAAATTTTTCGGGACGAGAACGAATTGAAGGCTTTTTTAGCCGATGTTTCCCGACCGTGTTAGTATTTACATATTAAAAGGAGTCTTTCCCATGTCCATGACCATTCACAAAGAATTGCCCAACCCGGCGGCGCTCAAGGCCCAGTTCCCGCTTTCCGAAAAAATCCGGCAGATCAAGGCCGCGCGCGACGCGGAGATCGCGGCGGTGTTCCGCGGCGAATCCGACAAATTCCTCGTCATCATCGGCCCCTGCTCGGCCGACAACGAGGACGCCGTGTGCGAATACGCCGGGCGGCTCGCGCGCGTCAACGAGCAGGTGAAGGATCGGCTCATCCTGATCCCGCGCATCTACACGAACAAGCCCCGCACGACCGGCGAGGGCTACAAGGGCATGCTGCACCAGCCCGCCCCCGACAAGGCGCCCGACCTGCTCGGCGGCATCATCGCGATCCGCAAAATGCACATGCGGGCCATCAAGGAAACGGGCCTGACCTGCGCGGACGAGATGCTCTACCCCGAAAACCGCAGCTATCTCGACGACCTGCTCTCGTATGAGGCGATCGGCGCGCGCTCGGTGGAAAACCAGCAGCACCGCCTGACCGCGAGCGGCATGGACATTCCGGTCGGCATGAAGAACCCGACCTCCGGCGACCTCTCCGTCATGATGAACTCGATCCGCGCCGCACAGACCGCGCACAACTTCATCTACCGCGGCTGCGATGTGACGACGACCGGCAACCCGCTCGCCCACGCGATCCTGCGCGGCGGCGTCGACAAATACGGCACGAACATCCCGAACTACCACTTTGAGGACCTGACCCGGCTCTGCGCGCTGTACGCGGAGAGCGGGCTGCAGAACCCGGCCTGCATCGTGGACGCCAACCACTCGAACTCCGGCAAGAAATTCCGCGAGCAGGTCCGCATCGTCAGCGAGGTGCTCCACAGCCGCGCCCACAACGACGGCGTGCGCGCGCTCGTCAAGGGCGTGATGGTCGAGAGCTACCTCGTCGAGGGCGCGCAGAAGATCAGCGACCACATGGTGCGCGGCCAGTCGATCACCGACCCGTGCCTCGGCTGGGAGGACACCGAAAAGCTGCTGTGCATGATCGCGGACCGCGTCTGAGCCCCGCCGCAGAAAAGGAGAGGAATCCCATGAAACTGTACATAACGCGCCACGGCGAAACGCCGATGAACGCCGCGCACCGCGTCTGCGGCCGCACCGACATCGACCTGACCGAGACGGGCGTCCGCCAGGCCATTGAGGCCGGGCAGAGCCTCATCGGCTGCGGCATCCGGCGCATCATCGCGTCGCCGATGCGCCGCGCCCAGCACACGGCGCAGCTGATCGCCCGCGAGATCGGCGTCGAAACAATCGAAACCGATCCGCGCCTGATCGAGCAGGACTACGGCATCTACGAGAACACGGACTGGGACGGCGAGGCCTTCAACCGGAACAAGCGCCAGTTCGCCGTGCGCTACCCCGGCGGCGAGTCGATGCTGGACCTTGCCGGGCGGCTGTACCCGCTGCTCGACGAGCTGAAGTCGCAGGGCGGCGAGCCGACGCTGCTCGTGTGCCACGGCGGCATCTGCCGGATGCTCCGCACGTATTTTCTCGACGTGCCGAACGAGGACTACGCCGCCTTCAAAATGCCCAACTGCGGCGTGCTGGAGTTCGACCTGTAACCCGCCGCCCGGTTTTCTGCGCGGCCATGCCGTTTTCTGCGAGCCTGGCAAAAAAATAAGAATGATTTTTATTTTTGGGCTTGCTTTTTCCAGCGCACTGGTATATAATAGAATCAGTGAACAAAAAGGCGGCGTATAGACCGCCTGAAAATGGAAAGACTGTAGACAGAAAGCAAGGAGGAAACTGGTATGAAAGACTTAAAGGGCACAAAGACCGAAGCGAACCTGATGGCCGCCTTTGCCGGCGAGTCGCAGGCGAGAAACAAGTACACCTATTACGCATCGAAGGCGAAGAAGGACGGCTACGAGCAGATTGCCGAGCTTTTCACCGAAACCGCAAACAACGAGAAGGAGCACGCGAAGATCTGGTTCAAGCTCCTGCATGACGGCAACGTTCCGGACACGGTCGCGAACCTGAAGGACGCCGCCGAGGGCGAGAACTACGAGTGGACCGACATGTACAAGAGCTTCGCCGAGGACGCGAAGGCCGAGGGCTTCGACCACATCGCCTACCTGTTCGAGCAGGTCGCGGCGATCGAGAAGGAGCACGAGGAGCGCTACAGAAAGCTGCTCGCGAACATCGAGGAGGGCATCGTCTTCTCGAGAGACGGCGACATGGTCTGGATCTGCAGAAACTGCGGCCACATCCACGTCGGCAAGACCGCCCCGGAAGTCTGTCCGGTCTGCGCGCATCCGAAGGCCTACTTCGAGCTCCGCGC
>DSLFI04101__coassemble_204_pt1 | contig 32145 bp, 28 predicted proteins | sample DSLFI04101__metabat2_high_PE_040 | metagenome-assembled genome bin DSLFI04101
ATGGTTCAGTCCAGAACACATACCTGCGGGGAGCTGCGGCTCTCCGATGCGGGCAAGACCGTCACGCTTGTCGGCTGGATGGAAAACATCCGCGAGGTCGGCAGCAACTTCGCCTTCGTCGTGCTCCGCGACTTCTACGGCACGACGCAGGTCGTCATCGAAAACGAGGCGATGATGGCGGTCGTCAAGCCCCTCAATAAGGAATCGACGATCTCGGTCACGGGCGTCGTGCGCGAGCGCGAGAGCAAGAACCCGAAGCTGCCGACCGGCGACATCGAGGTCGTGCCGGCGGAGATCAAGGTGCTCGGCCGCTGCCGCTACAACGAGCTGCCGTTCGAGATCAACCGCTCGCGCGAGGCCGACGAGAGCCAGCGCCTCAAGTACCGCTACCTCGACCTGCGCAACCCGGCCGTGAAGAAGAACATCCTGCTGCGCTGCAACGTCGTTTCGGCGCTGCGCCAGGCGATGACCGAGCACGGCTTCCTCGAGATCACGACGCCGATCCTCACGGCCTCCTCGCCGGAGGGCGCGCGCGACTACCTTGTCCCGGCGCGGAAGCACCCCGGCAAGTTCTACGCGCTGCCGCAGGCGCCGCAGCAGTTCAAGCAGCTGCTGATGACCGCGGGCTTCGACCGCTACTTCCAGATCGCCCCGTGCTTCCGCGATGAGGACGCGCGCGGCGACCGCTCGCCCGGCGAGTTCTACCAGCTCGACATGGAGATGGCGTTCGCCACGCAGGAGGACGTTTTCGCAGTCCTCGAGGACGTGCTGCCGCCGATCTTCGCAAAATACGGCACGTACAACGTCGCGTCCTCCGCGCCGTTCACGCGCATCCCGTATAAGCAGGCGATGGAGGAGTTCGGCTCCGACAAGCCGGACCTGCGCATCGACCTGCGCGTAAAGGACGTCACGGACCTGCTCGCAGGCTGCGGCTTCGGCCCGTTTGAGGGCAGCGTCGTGAAGGCTGTGCCGGTCTCCGACTGCAAGCTCGCGCGCAAGGCCGTCGACAAGCTCTGCGCCGACGTCGAGGTGCAGGCCGGCCAGAAGCCGTACTGGTTCAAGATGGACGAAAGCGGCACGATCGCCGGCGGCATCGCGAAGTTCATCAACGCGAACCCCGAGACCGCTGCGGCCGTCACCGAGGCGCTCGGCCTCAAACCGAACACGCTCGTGTTCCTCTCGGCCGGCAAGCGGACCGACGCGCAGAAGACGGCCGGCGTCATGCGCCGGATGCTCGGCATGGCGTGCGAGGGCCACATGGACAGGGAACGCTACGAGTTCTGCTGGATCGTCGATTTCCCGATGTACGAGATCGGCGAGGAGTCCGGCGAGCTCGAATTCTGCCACAACCCGTTCTCGATGCCCACAGGCGGCATGGAGACGCTGCTGAAGGCCGAGCGCGGCGAGATCAGCCCGCTCGACATCCTGGCCGACCAGTACGACCTCGTCTGCAACGGCGTGGAGCTCTCCTCCGGCGCGGTGCGGAACCACGACCCGGAGATCATGGTCAAGGCGTTCGAGATGGTGCGCCTCGGCGAGGACGACGTGAAGGCGAAGTTCCCGGCCATGTACAACGCGTTCTGCTACGGCGCGCCGCCGCACGCGGGCATCGCCCCGGGCGTCGACCGCATGGTCATGCTGCTCTCGGGCGAGGAGTCGATCCGCGAGGTCATCGCGTTCCCGATGAACAAGAGCGCGCAGGATGTGATGATGGACGCGCCGTCCGCCGTTTCGCAGGCGCAGCTCGACGAGCTGCACATCGCGCTCGTGCCGGAAGAGGAATGAGCTATTCCGAGTCGGTCCGGTCGTATACGGGCGAGCGGTTCACGGATACCGATTTCACCGACGCGTCGCTCACGGCCACGACCTTTGTGAAATGCGACTTCCGCGGCGTCGTCCTTTCGGGCGCGCTGCTCGAGAAGTGCCGCTTTTCGGCCTGCGCGTTCGACTTTGCGCGGCTCAACGACACGCTCTGCCGCAGCACGGCCTTTGAAAACTGCACGTTTTCGGGGGCGAGCCTGTTCGTCTCCGTATTCGACGGCTGCCGCTGCACGGGCTGCAATTTTGCGGGCGCGGATCTGACCGGATGGAGCGTCCGCGGCGGCGTGCTCGACTACTGCGTGTTCGACGGCTGCATGCTCCGCCGGCAGGACTTTTCCGGCGTGAGTCTGCGCGGCGCGAATTTCAGCGACGCCGATCTCGAGAAGGCCGACCTGTCGGGCTGCGACCTGACGGAGACGGTCTTCCGCAATGCGAAAATGAAAGACGCCGACCTGCGCCGCGCGAAGTGGGCGCGCACCGACATCCGCTTCGCGAAGCTGCAGAACACGGCGATCGACCTCGACGGCGCGGTGTATATTGCGAACTGCCTCGGCGCCGTCGTCCGATAAAACCGAAGAATCTGCCGATCGGTCCGACGCGGCCGTTCCGCAGTCGCCGCCCGCCGCGCCTGCGCGCGCCGGGCGGCTTTTTTGCTGTGCGGGCAGAAATTTTATTTGTTTTTCATATTTGGTATATTTTGTGCCAGGGTGTAAACTATATACTATATGTTGAGTTCAGGCTATTGACAGGCCGACCCAAAAGCGGTATAATCAAAAGGCACACGAAACGGGGGCGCGGCAGTCGGCTGCGCCCGGCGATTGTGCCGGAGGAATAAATCAGAAAGGGACGGGGCAGGATGGTCCAGTACATTGTCAAACGAAACGGAGAGAAAGTCTCCTTCGACGCCAAAAAAATTCGAAACGCCATTTTCAAGGCCAACATCCGGATCGCTGCGGAGCGCATGAGCGACGCCGACCTCGACAGCCTGACCGCGCAGGTCATCGCGGAGTTTGACGGCGGCCGCGACGTGCCGACGGTCGAGCAGATCCAGGACGTCGTGGAGGAAAAGCTGATCGCGGCGGACTACGCCAAGACGGCGAAGGCGTACATCCTCTACCGCGCGGAGCACCAGCGCCTGCGCGAGATGGACGACGAGCTCGTGAAGATCTATCAGGATCTCACCTTCAAGCCGGCCGAGGACGCCGACCTCAAGCGCGAAAACGCGAACATCAACGCCGACACCGCGATGGGCACGATGCTGAAGTACGGCTCCGAGGGCGCGAAGAGCTTCTACGACAAGTACGTCATCCCGCCGGAAATCGCGAAGGCGCACGCCGACGGCGACATTCACATCCACGACAAGGATTTCTATACGCTGACCGAGACCTGCTGCCAGATCGACCTGATCAAGCTGTTTGACGGCGGCTTCTCCACCGGCCACGGCTACCTGCGCGAGCCGAAGGACATCCGCAGCTATGCGGCGCTGGCCTGCATCGCGATTCAGGCGAACCAGAACGAGATGCACGGCGGCCAGAGCGTGCCGAATTTCGACTACGCGATGGCGCTCGGCGTCCGGAAGACGTACCGCAAGCAGTACGCGGCGGCGTTTACCCAGTATTTCGAGGTGCGCCACGGCATGGCGCACGAGGACGCGGCGCAGCTGACGGCGGCCGTGCAGGCGGCGCTCGGCGACGTGAGGATGGGCACGGCCGACGCGTACGCGGACCGCGTGGAGGAATTCCTGCCGCGGCACCAGCGCGAGAGCGGCTTTGAGGAGATCATCGCCGAGGAGGCGCGCGACGCGGCGGAGTACGCCGCGCGGACGGCCTGGCGGGAGACGGACAACGCCACGAAGCAGGCGATGGAGGCGCTCGTCCACAACCTGAACACGATGAATTCGCGCGCCGGCGCGCAGGTGCCGTTCAGCTCGCTGAACTACGGCACCGATACGTCGCCCGAGGGCCGCATGGCCATCCGCAACCTGCTCGAGGCGACCGAGGAGGGCCTCGGCGACGGCGAAACGCCGATCTTCCCGGTGCAGATCTTCAAGGTCAAGGAGGGCGTCAACTACAACGAGGGCGACCCGAACTACGACCTGTTCAAGCACGCGATGCGCTGCTCGGCGAAGCGGCTGTTCCCGAACTTCAGCTTCCTCGACGCGCCGTTCAACCTGCAGTACTACAAGCCCGGCGATTACAACAGCGAGGTGGCGTACATGGGCTGCCGCACGCGCGTGATGGGCAACGTGCACGACCCGGCGCGCGAGGTCACCTGCGGGCGCGGCAACCTGAGCTTCACCTCGATCAACCTGCCGCGGCTGGGCATCGAGGCAAAGGGCGACATCAAAAAGTTTTACGAGCTGCTCGACGCGCGGCTCGCGCTCGTCGAAGAGCAGCTGATGCACCGCTTCAAGATCCAGTGCAGCAAGAAGGCGTACAACTACCCGTTCCTGATGGGACAGGGCGTGTGGATCGATTCCGAAAAGCTCGACCGCAACGATTCGGTCGCGGAGGTGCTGAAGCACGGCACGCTCTCCGTCGGCTTCATCGGCCTTGCCGAAACGCTCAAGGCGCTGACCGGCAAGCACCACGGCGAGAGCGAGGAGAGCTGGAAGCTCGGCTATGAGATCATCCGCTACATGCGCGAATGCCTCGACAAAAAGAGCCGGGAGACCGGCCTCAACTGGACGCTGCTCGCGACGCCCGCCGAGGGCCTTTCCGGGCGGTTCCTGCGCATCGACCAGAAGCGGTACGGTATGATCGAGGGCGTGACCGACCGCGAGTATTACACGAATTCCTTCCACATCCCGGTGTATTACAACATCAGCGCGTTCCAGAAGATCCAGAAGGAAGCGCCGTTCCACGCGCTGACGAACGCCGGCCACATCAGCTATGTTGAGTTGGACGGCGACATCTGCAAGAACATCGACGCGTTCGAGAGCGTGATCCGCTGCATGAAGGAGGCGGGCATCGGCTACGGCTCGGTGAACCACCCGGTCGACCGCGACCCGGTCTGCGGCTACAACGGCATCATCGGCGACGTCTGCCCGCGCTGCGGCCGCCATGCCGGCGAGGGCGTCCCGATCGAAAAGCTCGCCGAGCTGCGGAAGAAGTACCACGATGTGCCGGATTACTCGCATCTGGTCCACTGAGCGGGGCGCGCGCCATCAACGACTATGCACATTTGAAGGAGCTTTGCACGGCGGACTACCCCCGGTGGGGGCTGTTTGCCGATATGGAATATTGATTTTACACAGCCGCGCCGGCCGCACAGCGGGCGGCGGGCAGAGGAACAGGAGGAAAATTTATGTCACCGAAAATCAAGGAAAAGACGGTCAAGGACAGCACGGTTCTCATCGGCGAGGGGCGCGACTTCGAGCGCATCCGCCGCATCACGGGGTATCTCGTCGGCACGACCGACCGCTGGAACAATGCGAAGCGCGCCGAGGAGCGCGACCGCGTGAAGCACAGCCTGTAAGGCTGCCGAAAAAATCCGAAAGCGACGGCTTTTGGATTTTTTTCTGCCCAAACGCAGGCCTGCGCTGCAGCGGGGAAAGGAGTTAAAACAATGAAGCTCAGAATCGCCGGGCTTGTCCCGGATTCCATCGTGGACGGGCGGGGCATCCGCCTGACCGTATTCGTGCAGGGCTGCCCGCACCACTGCCCGGGCTGCCACAACCCGCAGACGCACGATTTCGAGGGCGGCACGTGGGACGACACCGACCGGATCTTCGAAGCGTTCCGGCAGAACCCGCTGCTGCGCGGCATCACGTTTTCGGGCGGCGAGCCCTTCTGCCAGCCGAAGCCGCTGAAGGCGCTCGCGGATCTCGTGCACGGCGTCGGCAAGGACGTCACGGTCTACACGGGATGGACGCTCGAGGCGCTCGAGGCGATGCACGACCCGGACGTCGACGCGCTGCTCGGCGCCTGCGACGTGCTCGTCGACGGGCCGTTCCTCGAGGCGCAGAAGAACCTCGACCTGGCGTTCCGCGGCAGCGAGAACCAGCGGCTGATCGACATGAACAAGACGCGCGAAACCGGCCGCGTCACGCTGCTCGACCTCGGCTGACCGCGTGCGCCGCGGGCGTTTCGCGCAGAGGCGTTTGGAATAAACGCGGCGCGTTCGGCGCGCGCCGGGCGCTTTGCGGGAAAAGAACCGGCGGCGATATGGAAAAAGCCCCGTCCATATGTTAAAGATATATCAATATATCGAAATTGAAGGGGCGAATTCATAAATTGGTAATTGATTCCCCATGCGAAATGTGGTAAAATAAGCACAGAATAGGTCATTTGCAATACATTTGCCTTTTCGGCGAAAGGAGAAATAAGAATGACAAACAACAAGACAGTCCTCTCTTGGATTGACGAAATGAAAGCGCTTGTCAACCCGGATCAGGTCGTTTGGATCGACGGCTCCGAGGAGCAGCTCGAGGCCCTCAGAAAGGAAGCCTGCGAGACCGGCGAGCTGATCAAGCTCAACCAGGAAAAGCTCCCGGGCTGCTACTATCACAGAACGGCGGTCAACGACGTTGCCCGTGTTGAGGATAGAACCCTCATCTGCTCCAGAAAGGAAGAGGATGCAGGCCCGACCAACCACTGGAAGGATCCCCAGGAAGCTTATAAGATGCTCTACGACATCGCACGCGGCAGCTACAAGGGCCGTACGATGTACGTGATTCCCTACTCCATGGGCCCGATCGGCTCCCCGCTCGCGAAGATCGGCGTTGAGCTGACCGACTCCATCTACGTCGTCCTCAACATGGCCATCATGACGCGCGTCAGCCAGAAGGTCATGGACGTGCTCGGCGACAGCAACGACTGGGTGCGCGGCCTGCACTGCAAGTGCAACGTCGACCCGGAGAATCGCTGGATCTGCCAGTTCCCGGAGGACAACACGATCATCTCCGTCAACTCCGCTTACGGCGGCAACGTTCTGCTCGGCAAGAAGTGCTTTGCGCTGCGCATCGCTTCCTACCAGGCGAAGAATGAGGGCTGGATGGCTGAGCATATGCTGATCCTCGGCGTCGAGAACCCGAAGGGCGAAGTCAAGTACGTCTGCGCGGCGTTCCCGTCTGCCTGCGGCAAGACGAACCTGGCCATGATGATCCCGCCGGAAGGCTACAGAGCCAAGGGCTACAAGGTCTGGACCGTCGGCGACGACATCGCTTGGATGCGTCCCGGCGAGGACGGCAGACTGTATGCGATCAACCCGGAGAACGGCTTCTTCGGCGTTGCGCCGGGCACGAACATGAAGTCGAACCCGAACGCGCTGATCTCCACGAAGAAGGGCACGATCTTCACGAACGTCGCCCGCAACCTCGACGACAACACCGTCTGGTGGGAGAGCCTCGACAAGAACCCGCCGGTCAACGCGGAAGAGTGGAAGGGCGCGCATGTGAACGGCCCCGAGTACATTGCCGAGGGCAACAAGCTCGCGCATCCGAACAGCCGCTTCACGGCGCCGACCGCAAACTGCCCCTGCCTCTCGAGCGAGTTCGAGAACCCGAAGGGCGTTCCGGTTTCCGCCATCATCTTCGGCGGCCGCCGTCCGGATACGGTTCCGCTGGTTTACCAGTCCAGAAGCTGGAACAACGGCGTCTTCATCGGCTCCATCACGGGCTCTGAGACGACCGCTGCGGCTGCCGGTGCAGTCGGCGTTGTCCGCCGCGACCCGATGGCCATGCTCCCGTTCTGCGGCTACAACATGGGCGACTACTTCAAGCACTGGATCGAGATGGGCGAAATCCTCGGCGACAAGGCGCCGAAGATCTTCAACGTCAACTGGTTCCGTGTTGATGAAGAAGGCCACTTCATTTGGCCGGGCTTCGGCGACAACCTCCGCGTGCTCGAGTGGATGCTCAAGCGCTGCGACGGCGAGGTCGACGCAGTCGAGACGGCGATCGGCTATGTGCCGAAGGCCGAGGACATCAACCTCGAAGGCCTCGACGATTTCTCGATCGAGACGCTGAAGGGCATCCTCGAAGTCGACAACGCCAAGTGGGCGAAGGAAGCCGAGGGCATCGAAGAGTTCTACAAGAAGTTCGGGGACAAGCTCCCGGCAGAACTCAGAGCAGAGCTCGAAGGCCTCAAGGCGCGCGTTCAGGCGTAAGCGCTTCACAGCCGTAAAATAAGCGAATAGGAACCGCCCTGTGGGGAAACCCACAGGGCGGTTTTTGCATGTCTGTTCGGTTTTGCACCGCCGGGCTTTGGCTCCGCTTTTCGAAAAGCGGCGTTTTTGTGCGGCGCGGTGCGGATCACAGCTCTTTTTCGCCCATCCAGTAGTCGATGCAGCGCTTCGCGCCGAGCTTGCCGTACCAGTCCTCCAGCCATGTGTAGCCGATGTGGATGCGCTTGACGCCGCCGGCCTTGAGGCGGTCGAGCGCGTCCTGGCACAGGCGCATGCCGACGCCGCGGTTCCGGTAAGCTTCCAGCACGCCGAGCGGGCCGAAGGTGCTCGTTTCCGGAAAAGCTTCGGTGTAAAAGCAGTTTTCCGGATGGATGCCGCAGCCGCCGATGATCTCGCCGTTCCATTCGGCGAGCAGAATGTCCGGCAGGTAGGCGAAGTAGCCGCCGAAGCTCTCGATCTGCGCGCTGCAGGCGCCGGCGTTTGCGCGGTCCTCCGGCGTGTCGAGCCGCATCCGCGTCGTGAGCGCCGGGTCCTTGCAGTCGAGCTCGGGCCGGTGCGCGTAGGCGGTCAGGTCGAGCGTCATGTCGTACGCCGTCCAGATGTAGCGGTAGCCGCGCTTCTCGAAGAATGCGTGCGCATCCGGGCCGCCGTCCATCGGCACGCCGGGGAAGATGTAGGTGTCCTGCGCGTGGCCGAGCACGGCGCGGCCGTAGGGGCGCATCAACGCCTCCGCCCGCTCGAGCAGCGCGCTGCCGACGCCCCGGTTCCGGTATTCGGGCTGCACGCAGAGCAAAAGCAGCGCGTTCTGCCGCACGACCGCGAAGCCCACAGGCAGGCCGCCTGCGCCGTAGTGGATCAAAACCTGCGAGCCGCTGCCGATGCCGAGGCGCTTTTTGAGCGCGGCGCGGTCGGTGCGCAGGGTGGAAAAGCTCGCGTTGTAGAGCGCGTGCAGCGCGTCCAAAACGGTTTCGGGCAGGTCCTGAAGCTCCGCCGCGACGATCAGCATCATCGGGCGGCGCATTTCGTCGGCCATGCCGGGCAGGCTGCGCATCGATTCGGGCGGCATCGGCTCCTTCACGTGGCGCAGCGTGAAGCCGCAGTCAAGCAGCGTCTCAAGGTACGTCGTCACGGTGCGGTGGTACTTCGTCATCGTCTCGCCGAGGAAATGCGCGGTGCGCGGGCCCTCGTAATAGTAGTTGTCCACCGGGAAATGGTCGATGTTCCCCGCTGCGTCGAGGACCCAGTCCTGCGAGCCCTCGGCGGTAAAGACGGGGTGTTCGACCGTAAAGACGAACTGCCCGCCGGGCTTCAGCCAGCGCCGCACCTTTTCGACGACGGCCGGGTAATCGGCGACGTAGTGCAGCGAAAGCGAGCTGAGCACGAGGTCGAAGCTGTCCTCGGGAAACTCGAGCGACTCGATCGCGCCCTGCCGGTACGCGATGCGTTCGGAAAGCTGCGCGTCGCCGGCGATCTTGCCGCGCGCGACCTCGAGCATGCGCGCCGAAATATCGACGCCGAGCGCCGATTCCGCGCCGTGCTCGACGGCCCAGATGCAGTGCCAGCCGTAGCCGCAGCCGAGGTCGAGCACGCACTTGTTTTCGACCGGCGGCAGCACGGTCCGGAGCGTTTCCCACTCCCCGGCGCCGGAAAGCCCCTCGCGCGAGCGGGCCATCTGGCTGTACTTTTCAAAAAAAGACGGATTGTCGTAGATGTTCTCCTTCATGCCGTTCTCCTCCCGATGTAAAAATCCAGCTTCATTATAGCGGAAAAGGCGCGGGAAGCCAAGCGGTTTTCGGAAAATTGCGGGGCAAATCCGGCTGCCGGGGCTTGCGCGCCCGCAAAAAATGTGCGATACTGATAAAAGAAACGAAAGGGAGGCTGAAAACAATGGCATTGACCTACAAAACCATTACGGAGGTGCTCGATTTCGGGCCGCATATCACGAAGATCATTCTGGAAACCGGCAGGCCGCTCACCGGCGCGAAGCTCGACCCCGCGCAGTTCAGCGTTTACGTGGAACGCACGGCGAAGCCCGGCGAGGAATTTACCTGGCCGAAGTTCATGGGCGAGCGCCCGGACGACCTGATGCAGGGCACGCGCACGGTCGAGCGTTTGTATGTTTCGGATGAAAACGGCGCGCCCGCGGAGGACGGCCGCTGTATCACGCTCTGCATGGCCTGCTCGCCGCTCGCAGGGATCGGCTCGGTCATCCAGTTCGACGGCAACTTCAACGTGTTCCTCGACGTGCACAACGTGATCACGCAGACGGCGCCGATCGAGACGGCAGACGGTGTGATTTCCGGCCTCGTGTTCGACGCGGACGGCGGCAACCGCATGGTATATGCCGAGTGGCTGCAAACCGGCGCGTTTGCGCACCCCGATTCCGATCTGCTCTACGCGCACTACGAGCCGGCGCACACGGCGGCGGAAAAGCTGCCGCTCATCATCTGGCTGCACGGCGCGGGCGAGGGCGGCCACTCGCCGCTGATCGCCGCGGTCGCGAACAAGGTCGTCAATTTCCTGTCGCCCGAATTGCAGTCGTATTTCGGCGGCCGCTGCGCGCTGCTCGTGCCGCAGGCGCCGACGATGTGGATGGACGACGGCAGCGGGGAATACACGCAGGACGGCCATTCCAAATACGTTTCGGCGCTCGACGCGCTGATCGAGGCGTACCTTGCGGCGCGACCGTGGATCGACCGCACCCGCGTCTACATCGGCGGCTGCTCAAACGGCGGCTTCATGACGATGAAGATGCTGATCCATACGCCGTGGCGCTATGCGGCGGCGTTCCCGATCTGCGAGGCGCTGCGCGACGACTGGATTACCGACGCGCAGATCGAAGCGATCGCGAAAAAGCCGATCTGGCTGACGCACGCCGCCGCGGACGACACCGTGCCGCCCGAAACGCACGTGCTGCCGACGTATAAGCGGCTGAAAGCGGCGGGCGGCGAGAACGTCCACCTCACCTACTGGGACAGGGTTATCGACCTCTCCGGCAGATACAAGGGGCCGGACGGCGCGCCGTTCGAATATTACGGCCACTGGAGCTGGATCTACATGCTGAACAACGAATGCAGGCTCGATTTTGACGGCAAGCCCGTCACGGTCGGCGGCAGGCCCGTGACGATCGTCGAATGGCTCGCCGCGCAGAGGTGCCAGTGATGGGGCGGGCAGAGCGCATGCGCAGCCCGGAGGAATTTATGCGCACCGTGCTGGATTTCGCGAAAGCGGATGCGCGCATCCGCCTCGTCGGGATGGAGGGCTCGCGCGTCAACGCGAACATCCCGAAGGACGAGTTTCAGGATTTCGACGTCACGTATTTTGTGGACCGCATCGAGGACTTCACGCAGAGCGACGACTGGCTCTCCGCCTTCGGCGAGATCGTCATGATGCAGAAGCCGGAGGACATGGAGCTGTTTCCGGCGGAGGAAACAGGCTACTCCTACCTGATGCTTTTTTCCGACTACGTCAAGATGGATCTGACGCTGCTTGAAAAGCGCCATCTGCCGGCGTATCTCGCCGCGGACGGGCTCTGCACGATTCTGCTCGACAAGGACGGCGACGTGCCGCAGCCGCCGGCGCCGAGCGACCGGCGGTATCACCTGCAAAAGCCGAGCGCCCGCAGCTTCGACGATTGCTGCAACGAATTCTGGAACCTCGGCACCTATGTGACAAAGGGGATCTGCCGCGGCGAGCGGCTGTGTGCGGCGGATCTGATGCAGCTCATGCGCAGCGAGCTTCTGCGCATGCTCGCGTGGCAGGTGGGGCTGCGCCGCGGCTACACGTTCAGCATCGGCAAGAACTACAAGTTCCTGCCGCAATATTTGGAGGACGAAACGCGCGAGGCGCTCTACAGCACATATCGGATGGATTCCGCCGAAGCCCTCTGGCAGGCGCTCGAGACGTGCCAGAGGCTGTTCCGCACGGCGTCGGGGGCGCTTGCAGCGGCGCTCGGGTATGCGTACCCGCCGTATGACCGCAGCATAACGGCCTATACGGCGCACTACAAGGCGCGCTTTGGACCGAAATAAGGCAAAAAGCCCCGCCGGGTTCTTATGAACGGCCCGGCGGGGCTTTTGCTGCCTCCGGTTCTGCGGGAGGCCGCGGAATGCGGCGATCAGCCGGCCTCTGTCAGCGGGAAGGTGATTTCCCAGCCGCCCTCGATCAGCGTATCGGCGGTGACGAAGCTGCCGTACAGCGTGCAGTCTGCGAGCTGTGCGGGTGAAACATCAAAGACGTACTCCTCGAAGCTGTCGCTTTCGTTTTCGTCGAAAAAGCTGAGGCTGCCGAGGCATTCCAGCTTTTCGGCCCCGTTCTCGAGCCAGAGCTGGCCGTGGTTGTCGGTTTCATGAATGTTTTCGTACAGGACCTGAATGTGCAGCAGGCCGTCGATATAGCCCATCGCGGTGACGGTGACGCCGGGCGCCGGCGCGGCGAGCGTGCCGGTTGGGACGAGCATGTCGGCGGTATACGAGCCGTCGATTTTGCTGCGCAGCACGTCAGCCGAAGGGCCGCCCAAGCCGCGGATCGCCGCCCGCTGCGTGGCGGGCTCCGCCTGTGCGGCGGTGAGGTCGAGCCCCGCGACGGCGCCCTCCGTTTCCGTTTTGCCGGTCAGGAGCCGGCCGAGCGAGAAGGTCAGCTTGTCGCCCTCGATGTCCTGCCCGTCAAAGCTCGTGATCGAGATCAGAAAGCGCACGGTGCGCGTCTGCGCGTCGTAGCCGACGCGCGAGCAGGTCGCCGAGCAGTCGAAGCCGCGGTTGATGCGGTAGCTGTCGAAGAGGTCGGTCGTCTCGTCGAGGCGGTCGCCGGTGAGGTCCTGCAGGGCGACGTAGACCTCGACGGTGTCGCTGTGCAGGTAGACGGAATCGACCGTGAGGCGGATGCCGTTGTCCTCGTCGCTCCGGTTCACGGGCTTGAAGAACTGCGCGGCGGCGGGGGAAATGCTGTAGAGCAGCGCGTAGCCGCTGGGGTCGGCGGCGAGCGCCGGCATGGCGAAAGCGGGCACGGTGAGCGCAAGGCAGACAAGCACGGCCGCGAGCGCGATCAGCGGGCGCAGCCGCCTCGGGCGTGCGGGGGCTTTCTGCGCCGCCGCGCGCGTGCACTGCAGCAGGGGCGCGTCCGGCCGGACGTCGCGCTGCATTGCGTTGTATTTTTCCCGGAAGGTCATGGCGTTTCATCCTTTCTGTGTCAGATTTCGTCCTGCAAAAGGGAGGCCAGCCGGCGGCGTGCGCGCGTGAGCTGCGTGCGGACCGTCGCGGGCTTTTGGCGCAGCAGCGCGCCGATTTCCTCGGCGGTGTAGCCCTCGTAGTAAAACAGGTGGATCACGGTGCGGTATTTCGGCGCGAGCTTCGAGAGCGCCTCGTGCAGCTCCATCGACGCCGGCACGGAAAACGGCACGGCGCCCTCGGCCTGCGGCGGCCCGTGCAGCACCCGGCGGGACAGGCAGCTCTTTGCGCGGTTGATCGTCACGCGCAGCAGCCACGCCTTGCGGTGCTCCTCGGTTTCAAAGGCCGGCGCGCGCCGGAAGTACCGCAGGAAGACCTCCTGAAAGACGTCGTCGGCGTCCGCCCGGTTTCGGGTGTAGGCAAAGGCGAGCCGGTAAACCGTATCGCCGTACTGCGCGAGCGCGGCGTCGAATTCCGCTTCGGACATATCCCGCATGCGTCTGCCTCCTTTCTGTGGATGTATTCGGAAAAACATGCTTTTCACTGTGAATACCCTGCAAAGCCGCAATTCGCTACAGGAAACGAAAAAATTTTTTCACACAAGCGAAAGGGACCGCCCGCAGTGCAGACGGTCCCCGTTTGATCGGATGAATTCAGGCCTGCGGCCGGGAGAGCCGGTCCGTGCGCGCGGCTCAGCGCACCTTCCAGCGGTCGTTGTAGGTGCCGGAGAGGTCGGCGATCTTGCCGTCGTCCTTCGCTTCCTTGACGTGCGACGTTGCGCGGCGCTCGTCGAGCAGCTTCAGGAACAGCTCCTTGTCGACCGGCACGTCCTGCGGCTTGCCGGTCCAGTCGGAGAGGTGGATCGCGTTCGAGATGTTGAGGCCGTTGATGCCCTCGTAGCCCGGCGCGAGCAGCTCTTCGCCGTGCAGGATCGCGTTCGTGAAGTTTTGCAGGATGCCGTTGTGCCCGAGCTCGACGTTTTCCGTCTCGATTTCGGTGACGGTCATCTTCGGCTGCGCAAAGCCCTCGGAGCAGGTGAAGCAGAACTCGCGCTCCGGCGTCTCGAGCGCCCAGTGCGTCAGCTTGCCGTCCTCCCAGACGAGCTTGCCCTTGTCGCCGGAGATCTCGAGGCGGTTCGTGCCGGGGCACTCGCCGGTCGTCGTGATGAACACGCCGGTCGCGCCGTTCGGGTATTCGGCGTAGGCCGTCACCTCGTCCTCGACCTCGATGTTGTGCCAGCGGCCGTACTTGCAGTGCGCGCTGATCTTGTTCGGCATGCCGAAGATCCACTGCCACAGGTCGAGGTTGTGCGGGCACTGGTTGATCAGCACGCCGCCGCCCTCGCCGGCCCACGTCGCGCGCCACGTGCCGCTGTCGTAGTACGCCTGCGTGCGGTACCAGTTCGTGATGATCCAGACGCAGCGCTTGAGCTCGCCGAGCGCGCCGCTCTGCACGATCTCGCGCATTTTCTGAAACTTCGGGTTCGTGCGCTGGTTGTACATGATGCCAAAGACCCTGCCGGATTTCGCGGCGGCCTCGTTCATCTCCTCGACCTGCTTCGTGTAGACGCCGGCCGGCTTTTCGGAGAGCACGTGCATGCCCTTTTCAAAGCCGTAGATCGCGATCGGGGAATGCAGGTAGTGCGGCGTCGCGACAAGGATCGCCGTGCACAGGCCGCTGTCGATCATCTCCTTGTAGTCGATGAAGCACGGGACGTCCGGCAGGTTTTCCGCCGCCCAGAGCCGCTTCGATTCCGCGATATCGCAGACCGCGGCGAGCTCCATGCCCTGAATGTTGCCGGCCAGGATGCTCTTCGCGTGCGCGGAGCCCATGTTGCCGATGCCGACAATGCCGATTTTTACTGTTTCGCTCATTTTTTACAACTCCTTACAGATAGATCAAAGATTTAGATGGGTCAAAGATTGATTTTTTCGCAGATCGCGTGCAGCGCATCCGCCGCGGCGTCGAACGCCTCCTCGCCGGAGCGGTACACGCGCTTGTGGGTGAGTTCCTCGTCCTGCAGCGCCGAAAGCCCGCTGAAGTCGAACAGGTGCGGCTCGATCGTCAGGATGTACGGCTTGCCGGTATCGGCGAGCGCCGCGAGAATCTGCGGCACCGAGCCGTCGCCCTCGCCGGCCGGGACGACCGAGCCGTCCGCGAACAGCGCGTCCTTGACGTGCATGTAGTCGATCATCGGGGCGAGCGCCTTGAAGTTCACGGCGGGGTCGTCGCCGCACTGGATGTAGTTCGCCGGGTCGAACACGCAGCGCAGGCCGGGCACGGCCGCATGCAGCTTCTGCACGCGGGCGAGCGTGTCGCCGTAAATGCCCTTTTCGTTTTCGTGGCAGCAGTGCACGCCGTTTTCCTCGGCGTAGGCGACGAGCGCCGAAACGCGCCGCACGACCTCGTCGAAGCAGCTTTCCGGGTCCTCGCCCTGCGGGATGAAGAAGCTGAACATGCGGATGCGCGCGGTGCCGAGCTTTTTCGCGATCTCGACGGCGCGCTTGAATTTCTCAAAGTGCGGGGCGAAGTCGTCCCGGATGCCGATCTTGCCGATCGGCGAGCCGACGGCCGAAACGCCGATGCCGGCTTCTGCGAGCTTCTCGCAGACCGTTTCGAGCTCTGCGTCGGTCAGGTCGAGCACGCCCTTGCCGTCCACGCCGCGGATCTCAAGCAGCGGGATGCGGTTGCGCTTCAGCGCGGCGAGCTGCAGGTCGAAATTCGGGTCCGCCTCGTCGGCGAAGGCGGAAAAAGTGAAGTTGAGTGCCATCGTCCGTCCTCCTCAGAAGCGGCAGCCGGCCGCAATCAGGTTCTTTGCGCTGAGCGCGAGCTCGTCGAACGGGTCGCGGTCGTAGCAGTCGTCCTGCTCGATCATCGCGTACTGGATACCGACCTCGCGGCAGGCGTCGAGAATCGCGTCGAAGTCGAGGTTGCCGTCCATGACGGCCGCAAAGCGGTGCTCGTGGCCGTGCATCTTCATGTCCTTGAAGTGGATCACGTCGATGCGGTCGCCGAGCTCGATGATCTGGCGGGACGGGGAGCGGCCGCCGAACTGGGTCCAGTACACGTCGAGGATGAAGCCCCACTTTTCGGGGTCGGTTTCCTCGGCCATCCAGTCGAGCAGGCACTTGTTTTCAAACTGCTCGTACTCGAAGCCGTGGTTGTGGTAGTGCAGCTTCATGCCCGCGTCGTAAAGCTTGTCCGCGACCGGCGTGTAGTCCTTCAGAAATGCGCGCATGCCCTCGAGCGAGCCGGTGTACTTCTGCGGCATCATGCCGATGCCGACGTGATTGCAGCCCATGATGCGGTGGTTCTCGATGACCTTCTCGGGGTTTTCCAGAATCAGCTGCTGGTTCGTGTGCGTGATGATGATCTTGAGGTCGTTTTCGTCGCAGATCTCGCGGATGATGTGCGGGTCGATGTCGCCGAACGCGGAGACCTGCAGCGTCTTGAAGCCGATGTCGTGCAGCTTTTTCGCCGTCACGCGCAGGTCGGCCTCGTTCTGCGCGAAATTGCGGATCGTAAAGCCCTGTGCGCCGATAATCATAGTAAACATCCTTTCTGCGGCAGCGCCGCTGTATAAAAGTCGAATCAAACGCCGGAGTAGGCGGAGAAGCCGCCGTCGACCGGGATCGTGATGCCGGTGACGAAGCCCGAAGCCTTGTCGTCGATCAAAAAGCGGAGCGTGCCGAGCAGCTCCTCGGGCTCGCCGAAGCGGCCCATCGGCGTCTGCGAGATGATCTTGTGGCTGCGCGGCGTGAGGCTGCCGTCTTCGTTGAAGAGCAGCGTGCGGTTCTGGTTCGTCGCGAAGAAGCCGGGGGCGATCGCGTTGACGCGGATGCCGCAGTTCGCAAAGTGCACGGCGAGCCACTGCGTGAAGTTCGAAACGGCCGCCTTGGCGCCGCTGTAGGCCGGGATCTTCGTCAGCGGCGTGTACGCGTTCATCGAGGAGATGTTGACGATGCAGCCGCCGGTCTCGAGCATGTCGACGGCAAACGCCTGCGTCGTCAGCAGCGTGCCGAGGAAGTTCAGGTTGAAGACGAAGGAGACGCCGTCCTTGTCGAGGTCGAAGAAGGAGCGGGCGTTTTCGTCGAGCAGATCGGCCTTGTCGAAGTATTCGCCGGTCGTCGTGCCCTTCGGGTTGTTGCCGCCCGCGCCGTTGACGAGCACCTCGCAGCGGCCGAACGCCTTTTCCACGGCGTCGTGCGCGGCCTGCAGGCTTTCCTTGTCGAGCACGTCGGCCTGTACGGCGATCGCCTCGCCGCCGTTTCCGCGGATTTCCGCCGCGACCTTCTCCGCGGCTTCGAGGTTCAGATCGAGCAGCGCGACCTTGTGGCCGTCCGCCGCGAGCGCCTTGGCGAAGGCGCTGCAGAGCACGCCGCCCGCGCCGGTGATGACGATATTCATGAGCAATTCCTCCCATTTATCTGGTTCCGCACGGCTTTGCGGAAAAGCCGGCGCGCCGTGCGGGGCCTGCGGGCCAAAGCGTGTTGCGGGCCCGCAGAGCGGTTATGCAAACAGCGCGCGGCTGTTTTCGACACAGAGCCGGTTCAGGAGCTTCATCGCGGCCTTTTCCGAGAGCAGCGTGCCGCCGTCGAGCTCCTCGGCGATGCGGCTGCACAGCACGCGGCGGAAGTAGTCGTGCCGCGCGTAGGAAAGGAAGCTGCGGCTGTCCGTCAGCATGCCGTAGAACTGGGCGAGATGGCCCGTTTCGGCCAGTATGTTCATCTGCTCCTCCATGCCGCGCTTGTGGTCGCAGAACCACCAGGCCGCGCCGGGCACCACGCCGCGGAAGCTGCCGGCGGTCGTCGCGAGCGCCATGTACATCGAGGGCTCGAGCGTGTAGAGGATCGTGCGCGGCAGGCCGTCCGCTTTGTCCATCGCGTCGAGCAGCGCGGCCACGTCGCGCTCCGGGATCGGGTCGCCGACGCAGTCGCCGCCGGCATCGGGGCCGACGGTCTCGAAGAGGCGCGTGCAGGCGTTGCGGCGCACGTTGAGGTGCAGCTGCATCGTGACGTTGTGCCGCTTGTACTCGGCGGCGAGGAACACGTACGTTTCAAAGAGAAAATCGCGGTATTCGGCCTCGGTGACGCTTTCGCCGGCGAGCGCCCGCCGGAAGGTCTCGGCGGCGCAGCAGGCCGCGTCGCGCTTCGGGAACGCTTCGATGCCGATGTCGCTGACGCGGCAGCCGTTCTCGCAGAAGAAATCGAGCCGCGCCGAGAGCGCCTTTTTGAGGTCCTCCAGCGTTTCGATCCTAAAGCCGCAGGCGTCCGAAAGGCGCGCGAGGTAGGCGCGGTAATCGGCGCGCACGATGTTGAGCGCCGCGTCCGTGCGGAACGACGGCACGACGCGCACGGGGAAATCCTTTTCCTGCGCGATCAGGCGGTGGTATTCGAGCGAGTCGGCCGGGTCGTCGGTCGTCGCGACGAGCTCCACGCGGCTCTGCAGCATCAGCTTGCGCGGCGAAAGCGCGTGCGCCCGGATGTAAGCGTTCGCGCGGTCGAAGATGTCGTCGGCCGTCTCCGCCGAGAGCGCATCCTCGATGCCGAAGAACATCGAAAGCTCCATGTGCGACCAGACGTACAGCGGGTTGCCGACGGCGGTCTCGATGCAGTCCGCATAGGCGCGGAACTTTTCGCGCGCGGGCGCGTCGCCGGTGATCAGGCGCTCCGGCACGCCGCAGGCGCGCATCAGGCGCCATTTGTAGTGGTCGCCGCCGAGCCAGACCTGCGCGATGTCCGTGAAGACCTCGTCCTCGAGGATCTCCTTCGGCGAAAGGTGGCAGTGGTAGTCGACGATCGGCAGGGCGCGGACGGCTTCATACAGCCGCTTTGCCGTGCCGCTTTTCAAAAATAAATCCTCCCGCATGGGAACAAACTCCTTCCTGTGTTTGTTACTGTAAGTATAGCACATGAAATTGCAAAATAAATGGTATATGTCGCCGGATAGATTGCAAATCGATTCATTTTGTGCTATGCTTTGCAAAAAGGAGGCGACGAGATGGAAGGGCGAAGAGAGGACAGGGCGCAGGTGATGCTCGAGGAGGATTTCGAGGCGCACCACAACCGCGACCCGTATTTCCGGACGATCGAATTCCACGCGCACGACTTCCTCGAGCTGTATCTTTTCCTCGACGGCAGCGTGACGTATTACATCGAGGACCAGGTCTACGACCTGTGCCCCGGCGACCTGCTGATTATCCCGCCGGGCCGGATGCACCGGCCGGTCATCGCGAACGAGCGCGCGGCGTATGAGCGCATGGTGCTCTGGGTGGAGCTCGACTACATCGCGCGCATCGACAGCGCGGCGGGCGAGCTGCAGGCGGCGCTGCGCGGGATCGGCGCAAACGGCTACCGCGTGCCGCTGCGCGGGGACGACCTGATCTTCGCGGCCTCGCTGTTCCGCCGGATCGTGAAGATGGAGCGCGGCGGCGTGTTCACATCGTCTGCGATCCGCCTCTACCTGAAGGATGCGTTCGAGGCGTACAGCCTCGTCGAAAAGGAGGCGCGCGGGGAGACGGCGGTGATCCCGCAGGTCATCCGCTACCTCACCGAGCACTTCCGCGAGCCGCTGCGGCTCGACGACCTGGCGGCGCGCTTTTTCATCAGCAAATCATACCTGAACCGGCATTTCAAGGCGTATACGAACGCGACGGTCTACGCCTATCTGATGGCGCTGCGCATCACCCATGCGCGCCGGATGCTGCGCGAGGGCGCGACGGCGGCCGAGGCCGGGCGCGAGTGCGGGTTTTCCGACTACTCGACGTTTTACAAGGCGTTCAAGGCGCAGACCGGCATCACGCCGCAGGAATTCAAGGCGCGCGTCTGAGCGCGGGCGGAAGCGGCGCTTTATCGGCGGCTGCGCAAAAAAGAACAGCGGAAAAAGAAGGGCCGCGCTCCACCGTTCGACGGCAGAGCGCGGCTTATGCGCAGCTTAAGACAGTTTTTCTTTCTTTTCCATCCACCGCGCATGCTGTCTGCGCGTGCAGACGTACAGGCCTTCGGCGTCCTTGGCGCGGCCCAGAAGGATGCGGACCGTGTCGACAAGCCCCCAGTACAGGCTGAAGGCGAACAGGCCTGCGGCGAGGAACAGCAGCGGCTGCGCGTTTTCGACAGCCAGCGCGGCAAAGAAGCACACAAGGCCGAGCGCGTCCAGCATGCAGGCAATGAGCGCGCGCTTGTAGTGCCCGAGATACCAGTTCTGCGCGCCGAAGACGCCGAGCAGAAGCGCAAGCACCGCGGCGAGCCCCGCGTTTTTGCGGGAGCGCGCGCTGTGCTTCTCCGCTTTTTCCTGTCCCTTGAGGAGCATCCCGCTGCAGATTTGGTACAGAAAATCTGCGGTGGGCCGCTGCCGCAGGGAAGAATACATGTCCGGCGTAAAGGAATACCGCAGCCCGCAGTGCGGGCAGATCGTATAGCGCTCGCCGGTCTTTTTCATGAATGGGACGGCCAGCATCGTGGCGGTCTGTATGGTGCGGTTCATCTGCGCCGTAAACGGCTGCTTGCATTTTGGGCAGATCGCGCCGCCGATGGCGAAGTCTGTGACGGTCGATTGCCGGATGGTTCCTACCCGCATGGAATTTCCCCCTCTGATCTCATCGCGTTGAACCCATTATATCACGGCGGGACGCGGCGGACAAGAGACCGGCGCAAAAGCGATAAAACGAACAGAAAGAGGGAGAGGACACCCCGATTGGATGTCCTCTCCCTTTTAGGTTGAAAGGAAACTCTCGTACGCGGATCTCAGCTGTGCGGCGCTGCGGCCGGCGCATTTCGTCGCCGTGCCCGCGCAGTGCCGCGGCGGGAAAACGCTGTTTTCCCATATTTATTGTAGGACTTTTCTGCAGGCCGTGCATCAAGGCTGTGTAAAGCTTTCTGTCGGTTTGCGTCAAAAAAAGCCCGCGCCCCCGGCGCGTAGACGTTTTGCGGCCTGCGCGCCGGGGGCGCGGTGTGTTTATTTCAGATTTCTCGTGAACGAAAGTCAGGCTTCCATTTCCTCGCCCTTGTAGTCGATGTACCACTTTTCGCGGGAAACGGGCGTTTCACCGGCCATCAGGCGGCAGAAGCCTTCGGCGGCTTCCTCCGGCTCGATCTGCGCGGTGGTGCGGCCCATGTCGGTGTTCATGCGGCCGGGGTGGATGGCGTAGAAATCGACGTCGGAAACCGAAGCGTTGAGGATGCCGCAGGCCTTTGTGGCGGCGGCCTTGGAAAGCGCGTAGCACGGCACCCAGGTGCCGCAGCTGCGGATGCCGACGCCCTCGGAGGTCACGGTGAAGACCTTGCCGCCTTTCTTCATGTGCGGATAAAAACACTTGGCGACGATGACGGGGCCGACGGTGTTGACGTCGAACGAGCGGCGCAGCTCGCCGATATCGCACGCGTGCAGCAGCTTGACGCGGTCGTTGTCGAGCAGAACGCCCGCGACGTTGCAGAGCGCGTCGATTTTACCGAGGAACGCGGCGGCCTGCGCTGCGGCGTCGGCTATCTGCGCCTCATCGGTCACGTCGGCGGGCAGGACGCGCAGCGTCTCCGGATACGCGCTGGAAAGCGCTTCCAACTCTGCGGAGAGCACGACGGCGCCCGCGGCGACGCGGTGACCCGCTTCGAGCAACTGCTTTGTCAGGCAGAGGCCGAGGCCTTTTGTTGCGCCGATCACGACAAAATTCATATGGATCACAGTCCTTTCCGGGAATATACCGGCTGCAGGCGCGCCTTAAGCGGGCCGCAGCCGGGGCGCCGCGCGGGCGGTCAGTAGCTTTCAAGCGTCTCCATCAGGCACTTGAGGTCCTTTGTGAAGTCGATGTATGCGTACTCGCCGTTTCCACCGCCGTACTTGCCGCGCTGCACGCAGACGCCGCCGAATTTCTCCGCGGCCTTGATCTTCTCGTCGGTGTTCTTGACGGGGAACGCGATGTGGTGGATGCCCTCGCCGTGCGTATCCAGGAAGTCCTGCCAGGTGCTCTTCACGCCGTTGGGCTGGATCAGCTCGAGCTGGATGTTCTCGAGGTCGAAGAACGCCATCAGGCAGTTTGCGTCCGGCGCAGGCTCGCCATTTACCGTTGTGCCGGTGACTTCATACTTGCCGCCGTCGCAGGTGGGGGGCACCGGGACGCCGAAAAACTCCGCGAATTTGATCTTCGTCGCTTCAACGTCGCGCACGATGAAGCCGACCTGTGCCAATCGATTGGCTAAAACCGGATTTGCCATTTTTTCTCAATTCCTCTCCAAAAGATTTATATCCAGCGGCAGGCCGCCGAATTAACACGTGTTCAAGAGAATTCCGAAAAAACCGGCTGCCGGAGCGGGCAGCACGGCGTACTGTATTTCAGAATTCGATGCGGCGGCAGGAGCCGCCCTCAATAAACCGGCTCTCGACAAAAACGCTCTGCGGGACGTTTTCCTTCTGCTCGATTGTGTCGATCACGCGGTCGACGAGCGAGGAGAACATCTCCCCAAAATCAAACGAAAAGGTGGTCAGCGGCGGCAAGATATGCCGTCCGCGCTCGTGGCCGTCCGCACCGACGACGGAAATGTCCTCCGGGATCCGCAGGCCGAGCTCCGCGCAGGCGTCGTAGACGCCGAACGCCACGCCGTCGTTGTTGGCGCAGATCGCGGTCGGCAGGTCGTCCATACAGGCCGAAAGCATTCGCTTGGCGGCTTCATAGCCGCTTTTCTGCACGATGCCGCCGTAGGTCATCCACTTGTTCTGCATCGGCAGGCTGTGCTTGATCATGCCGCGCATGTAGCTCTCGTGGCGATGGATGCAGCTCAGTCGGCTGAGGTCGCCGTCGATGATGGCGATCTTGCGGTGGCCGAGGCCGTACAGGTAATCGATCGTCTTTTCGCCGGAATTGCGGTCGAAGTTGACGCAGATCCGGTTCGGGGCGTCCTCGTTTTCGTGGTAGTAGTCGAACAGGCCGACGATTTTTTCGAGCCCGACGAGCTCGTCGACGAGCGGCTCGGTGTTGCTCGTACCGACAAAGATGCCGGCGTCGATGCGCCCTTCCATAAAGATCTTGCGCACATAGTTGATGTTCTGCTTCTCGGTGATGTTGTCGAGAACGCAGGCGAGCACGAGATAGCCGCGCCGCGCCGCCGCATCGACAATGTGCATGAAGTAACTGCTTGTCAGGGAATCATGCGCGATGCCGGAACCTCCCATCCAGAACAGGCCGAGGGTCTTTGTGCCTTTGCCGGTGAGCAGCTGGCCGGAGAGCAGCGGGTAATAGTGGTGCTCCTTGATGACCTTCATGACCTTTTTCCGCGTTTCCTCCGGCACGTTCGAGTACCCGTTGACCACGCGGCTGACGGTGCTGCGGGAAACCCCCGCGAGCTTTGCGATATCGTTGCTGTTGATCCGTTTCAAGCTGATAATCCTTTCTGTAAACGCCGTAGCTTTTGTGAGCCGTCCTCACCATGTATTTTAAAACGGTGGGCCGCAAAAGTAAAGCGGGAAACGCGGAATCCGCTGAAAGGGTTGGAGAGCGGCGTTCGGAGACCAAAAGTTGTAAACACAGGTTTACTACGATAGATACTAGCATTTTGTCAATATACATGTCAATAGAGTTTGCGGATTTTTTCGAGGAAAACGATTTGTTTGTGAAATATGTATATGTGAAATCGGTTTCATATAGGAAGAATAGCAGAAATGCAAAAATACGCTTGAAAACACGTGTTTACTATGATATGATGCTGGTAAAGTAAACGGGAACGGACAGACGCTCCCGAAAAAGGGGGAGACAGCATGGCAGAAAAAATCGATAAGTCCAGCCCCTGGTACCGCGACGACGATGAGTCGATCCTCGAGGTCTACGACGTGGAAACCGGGGAGCGCACGGTGCTGCAGGAGTTTGACTATCTGATCGAAGCGCCGAACTGGTCGCCGGACGGCAAATTCCTGACGTTCAACAGCAACGGCCGGATCTTCAAATTCGATCTGGAGACGAAGGAGAGCCGCGAGGTTTTCACGGATTTCGTCACAAACTGCAACAACGACCATGTCCTCTCGCCGGAGGGCGACCGCATCGCGGTGAGCCACGGCACGAAGGAGGACGGAAAATCGCGCATCTACACGGTGCCGCTGACGGGCGGCGTGCCGCGCCTGATCACGCCGCTCGCGCCGAGCTACCTGCACGGCTGGTCGCCGGACGGCAAAACGCTCGCCTACTGCGCCGAGCGCAACGGGGAGTTCGACATCTATACGATTCCGGTGGACGGCGGCGAGGAAAAGCGCCTCACGGACGCGCCCGGCCTCAACGACGGCCCGGAATACGACAGCGCGGGCGAGTACATCTGGTTCAATTCGGTGCGCACCGGCCTGATGCAGGCCTGGCGCATGAAGGCGGACGGCTCCGAGCAGACGCAGATGACGTTCGACGAAAACTGGAACACATGGTTCCCGCACATTTCGCCGGACAGAACGAAGGTCGTCATGCTCGCGTACCGCAAGGGCGACGTGGCGCCCGGCGAGCATGTGCCGCACAAGCACGTGGAGCTGCGCCTGATGGACGCGGCGGGCGGCCCGGTGCAGACCGTGGTCCGGCTGTTCGGCGGACAGGGCACGATCAACGTCAATTCGTGGTCGCCGGACAGCAAAAAATTCGCGTTCGTTTCCTACCGCATCCGCGGTCAGGCGTGACGGACGGCTTGGGGGCATCCGGATTTCCGTCCCGTAGGCGGAATTCCAAAGGCAATCGCAGCCGAACGGCTGTGCACAATATAAAAAAGAGTGGAGGAAAAGTAATGAAAAAGCAGAAGATCACACGCATTCTTGCGGTGCTGCTTGCACTCGTCATGCTCGCCGGCCTTACGGCCTGTGCGGGCGGCGAAACGTCTGAATCGTCTGCGGACGGTGAATCCTCGACAAGCGAAGTAAGCGTCGCTGAAAACGACGGCCCGCTTACGCCGTATGAGGAGCCGGTCACAATTACATGGGCGGTGCAGGCTTCCCCTGTGCAGCAGTTCATGGACGGCGATACCTATGAGGACAACATCTGGTCGAGACTCATCAAGGAAAAGCTGAACATTGACCTGGAGGTCGCATTCTCCGCAGATACCACTACAGATGCGTACAAGCAGAAGATGAACGTAATGCTTGCTTCCGGCGAATTCCCGGACATTGTGCGCTGGAGCGACAGAACCTTCTTCAAACAGGCACAGGAGGCTGGCTTTATTCAGCCGATCGGCCCGGCGTTCGACGCTTATGCGACCGATGCGGTCAAAGAATACCAGACCGACTATGCGGAGGCCTTTGAGGGCGCGACGATTGACGGCGTGCTCTACGCATTCCCGTACATGAACGACAACTTCCACCAGGCGTACAACCTCTGGATTCGTGATGACTGGCTGGAGAACACCGGTACGGAGCCGCCGAAGACCGTTGAGGAAATGGTCGAACTCGCGCGCATCTTCACGGAAGAGGATCCGGACGGCGATGGCGTCGACGATACATACGGCTTTGCTCTTTCCGGCACGGTTACGCAGAACAACTACGGTACGCTTACCGGCCTTGCGAACGCTTTCGGTGTTCCGGGCTTCGATTCCACCGGCACATTCTTCCGTAAGGATGACGGGGAGCTGACTTTTGCGTGGATCCAGCCCGAAATGAAAGAGGTCCTCTCGATCGTCCACGACATGTACGAGAAGGGCTACATCAATCCGGAATTTACGGCGGACGATGTTTCGACAATGGAAGAGGATGTAACGAACGGTACGATCGGTATGGCCTACGGTCCGTGCTGGGGTACGTGGCACCCGTACAACTATTCGTATCAGGCCGAAGGCGTAATCACACGCCCATATCCGATTCCGGAAGCAGAGGGTTATACCCCGAAGATCGGCATTGAATCGGCAAAGACCGGCGACCTGTTCATGGTCGGCGCAGGTTGCGAGCATCCGGAAGCGGTTGTCAAGATCCTGAACCTCTACGAGCAGGTAGCGATCAGCTCCGACAACCCGGACGATTTCCAGACCTACTGGGCGAACGAGCAGTACAGATTCTGCCCGGCGTACATCGGCATTCCGACCGAGCTCTTTGCGCCGGTCCTGCACGAAGCGCTGGAGGCAGGTACTTCGGAAGGCCTCTCCGGTACGGCACTCGAGTACTACAACTACGTTGTGGGCTTTGAGGACGGCTCGCTGGCGGACGACACCAACGCGTACGGCACTTGGGGCCAGATGAACCTGACGGGTCAGGGCGGTTCGATGAAAATCGACCTCGACTACAAGGACAAGGGCTGGACTGTCACGAATGTGATGGAAAACGAGCGTCCGGAGATCTGGCTGCAGAATTCCTCCGTGCTCGGCGATATGGTTAACACGACGTTTGTCGATATCATCGTCGGCAACCAGCCGGTCGAGTATTTCGATACGTTTGTCGAGAACTGGCTCAATGCGGGCGGACAGGAGACGCTGAACGCGCTCGATGAGATGTATCCAGCAGAATAATCTGCAATTAATTGATTTAAGACACAGAGCCCCGGGGCGGGGAAGGCATTTGCATTCGCCTGCCCCGGGTATTTCTTTAAAAAAGTGGTGGGGAGTATGGAAAAAAAGAAAAGAGCTCCGGGAAAATTTCGAAGAGAGCTTCCTCTGATTCTGATGCTGCTGCCGGCCGTTGTGCTCGTTGCGATTTACAGCTACGGCTCCATGGTGGGTACGGTCATTGCTTTCCAGAAGTTCAACCCGACAAAGGGTTTCTTCGGCTCGCCCTGGGTGGGGCTCGACAATTTCAGAAACCTGTTTACGATGCCGACCATCGGGCAGGTTATCTACAACACGGTTTTCATTTCGCTGTGCAAAATGATCGGCGGCATCGTGGTGCCCGTTGTCTTTGCGCTGCTCTTAAATGAAGTCTCGCGCGTTTCGGTCAAGCGCACTTATCAGACGCTTGTCTATCTGCCGCACTTCCTTTCCTGGGTCATTTTGGCCGGTATCTTTAAGGATATACTTTCCCAAACCGGCGTGATCAACACGGCGCTGGCGGCGATCGGCGTGGAGCCTGTCGGATTTTTGAGCGACCAGCAGATCTTTCCGATTACAATGATTGTGACCGATGTATGGAAAGGGTTCGGCTTCGGCTCGGTCATCTATCTTGCAGCGCTGACCGGTATCGACCAGAACCTCTATGAAGCGGCGCAGATCGACGGCGCGGGGCGTATCCAGCAGACGATCCACATCACGCTGCCGGGTATTCTGAGCACGATTGTTCTGATGACGGTGCTCAGCATGGCGAATATCCTGAACGGCGGATTCGATCAGATCTACAACATGTACACGCCGGCGGTTTATGCGACCGGTGATATTCTCGATACGTTTGTGTTCCGTCTCGGCATCGACAACGCGCAGTTTGCGCTGTCCACGGCTGCGGGCCTCTTCAAATCGGGCGTATCGTTCGTCTTTATCGTGGCGTCCTACTGGCTGGCTGACCGTTTTGCCGGCTACCGGATCTTCTGACGGGCGCAGGAAAGGTGGTCAATCGTATGGCAAAAACAAAATCCTCCCCCTCAAGAAAGGTCTTTCTTGTAATCAATTATATTGTACTGACGGTTATTTCGCTGACCTGCATTCTGCCGTTTATCAATCTGCTTGCAGTTTCCTTTTCGGATAAGACTGCGGTCGCGGCAAACGCCGTTACCTTCTGGCCGGTCGGCTTCAATACGGCGGCGTATGATTTCATTCTCAGCAACGACCAGTTCCTGCGCGCGCTCTGGATCTCCGTGCAGCGGACTGTTCTCGGTGTGCTGGTCAATATCGCACTGATTGTTTTTACGGCGTACCCGCTCTCGAAGAGCAAGCAGGATTTCCGCCTGCGCAACGTGTTTTCCTGGTACTTTGTCGTTACAATCCTGTTTTCCGGCGGCCTGATTCCGACGTATATGGTGGTCAAGTACACCGGGCTTATGGATACGATCTGGGCGCTGATCCTGCCGGGCGCCGTGCAGGTGTTCAACATGCTCGTCGTCATGAACTACATGCGCAGCCTGCCGAAAGAGCTGGAAGAGGCCGCGTATATCGACGGCGCCGGCCATTTTCAAACGCTCTTCAACGTCATTCTTCCCGTCTGTACGCCGACGCTCGCGACGGTCACGCTGTTCTCCTTTGTCGGGCATTGGAACAGCTGGTACGACGGCATGATCTATATGAACACCGTAGAGAAATACCCGCTGCAGACGTATCTGCAGACGATTGTCATCAACCCGGAAGCGTTCTTCCGCAATGCGACGAACATCAGCGCGGAGCTCGGCAATTTCCTGAATCTCGTCAGTGCGCGCACAACGAACGCGGCGCAGCTCTTCCTTGCGACGATTCCGATCCTCTGCGTCTATCCGTTCCTGCAGAAATACTTTACGACGGGCCTTGTCATGGGCAGCGTCAAGGGCTGATGCGGCCTTGTCTGATTTCATTTTGAAAGGAGTCCAAAACCTATGAAAACACCCGTCGAAAAGAAAGGTTTTATTCAGATCAACATCGTTGTCGCAGACATTGAGAAAGCGGCGGAGAAATGGGCGGACCTGCTCGGCATCGAAAAGCCGGAGATCCACCTCAACCATCTGGAGGGCAACGAAAACTACAAATACCGCGGCAAGCCGATCTCCTGCGATTTGAAGGTCTGCAACATTGAGATGGAAAATTTCGTGATCGAGCTGCACGAGCCGGCAGGCGGGGAAAGCTCGTTTCAGGAGTTCCTCGACAAGCACGGCAACGGCGTGCACCACATCGGCTTTGAGGTTGGCGACAAGCGCGACGAGATTATTGCGGAGCTTGCGGCCGCGGGCTACGATACAGACCGTACGGTCGGCATCTACCCGGGCAGCAGCTGGACAATCGTCGATGGTGAGGACGATCTCGGCGTCAACCTGAACATCAAGCCTGTGAGGTGAAAGACGTGCCGGCAGAATCAGAAAGAAAAGTCGGCGTGGCGATTGCGGGCTGCGGACAGATCACCCGCACGCGCCATGCGCCGGAATACAGCGCGAACCCGAACGCCGAGATCGTCGGCTTTTACGACCGGGACCGCGCGCGTGCCGAGGCGCTTGCCGCGCAGTATGGCGGTACGGTGTACGACAGCTTTGAAGAACTGCTCGCAGATAAGCGCGTGGAGGCGGTGAGCATCTGCACGCCGAATTTCCTGCACAGCGCGCATGCGGTGCAGGCGCTCGAAGCGGGCAAGGACGTGCTCTGCGAAAAGCCGATGGCGGCGACTGTGGAGGAGGCACAGCACATGATCGACGTGCAGCGCCGTACCGGACACATCCTGATGCTCGGGCACAACCAGCGGCTTGTGCGCACACATATCCGCGCGAAAGAGCTGCTGGAGGCCGGTGCGATCGGCGATATCCTGTCCATTCATACGAACTTCAAGCACAGCGGCCCGGAGTCGTGGAGCGTGGAGCGCGGCGGCACGTGGTTCTTCTCGAAGAACAAGGCGGCCTTCGGCGTACTCGGCGACCTCGGCTCGCACAAGTTCGATCTGGTCCGCTATCTGCTCGGCGATGAGATCGAGTCGATTTTTGCGACACTGCAGACGCTCGACAAGCGCGATGCCGACGGAAACCTGATCGATCTCGACGACAATGCGATCTGCATCTTTAAGATGCGCGGCGGCATCCCGGGCATAATGAGCGTGAGCTGGACGGATTACGGCCTGGAGGACAACAGCACCGTGATCTACGGCACAAAGGGCACGATGAAGGTTTTTGCAAGCGAGCTCGACGATATTGTCGTCGACCTGCGCGACGGTACGAGCGCGCGGCACCATGTCAGCCCGATGAGCACGAATGCGAACCAGCTTTCCTCGGGCATCATCGACGCGTTTGTCGAGACGATCCTGCGCGGCGGTGAGCCGCCGGTTACCGGGCTGGACGGGCGCAACACACTTGCCTGCCTGGAGGCGGCGAAAAAATCCTCCGCGGCGGGCACCTGGGTCAAGGTGGATCTGGGCTGAGCAAATCTGGCGCATATCCGGGCGGATATGCGCCGTTGGCTTTTCAAAAAGACTGTGATACAATAAAGCAAAGCCCGCGTTTTGCGGGCCGGATGGTGTCCGCCGATGGTTCTGTACGGGAATTGTGCGGCGGGCGCCCATGGAAAGGAGTTGTATTTATGCGTTTCGGAGGTTTTATTTTCAAAAAGTGGAACACGCCCGAGGAATGGGCGCAGGCGGCGCTGGAGGCCGGGTACTCGGCCGTCTACTTCCCGGTGGATTACACCGCGGACCAGAAGGTGATCGACGGCTATAAAAACGCCGCCGAGGCTGCCAACCTCGTGATCTGCGAGATCGGCGTGTGGAACAACGTGCTCGAGCGCGACGCGGCAAAGCGCGAGGCGGCGATCAGCCGGGCGATCCACCAGCTCGAGCTGGCGGATTACGTCGGCGCGAACTGCTGCGTCAACATCGCAGGCTCGTACAGCGACCAGTGGGACGGCCCGCACAAGGACAACCTGACGCAGAAGGCGTTCGACGAGATCGTTTCGACGACGCAGCGGATCATCGACGCGGTCAACCCGCAGCGCACGGCGTATTCGCTCGAGCCGATGCCGTGGATGTACCCCGACACCGCGGATTCCTACCTGCGCCTGATCGAGGCGATCGACCGCAAGGGCTTTGCGGCGCACCTCGACCCGGTCAACGTCATCTGCAGCCCGCAGCTTTACTACCGGAACGGCGAAGTCATCCGGGAATGGTTCGACAAGCTCGGCACGCAGATCCGCAGCTGCCACGCGAAGGACATCATCCTCGGCGGCAGGCTGACCGTGCACCTCGACGAATGCCGTCCCGGCCTCGGCGCGCTCGATTACGAGACGTATCTGAAGTGCATGTCGAAGCTCGACGACCGTACCTGCATGATGCTCGAGCACATGACCGAGGAGATCGACTACATCGAGGCGACGAAGTACATCAAGGGGCTTGCGAAAAAGCTGAACATCGCGCTGTAAGCCGCATCCGGTTCACGGCCTGTGGCAAAGCGGCCCGCTACAGGAACAGCGCGAAGAGCGCGGCCGCCCAGCGCAGCCAGACCGGCGCTGTCTCGTCGAGCAGGCGGAGCACCCGGTGCTTTTCCTGCGGCGAGAGCGTGCCGAGCTTGCGGAAGATCTCGCCGCCGAACGCTTCCACGGTGCCGATCGAAATCGGCCCGTCGGCGCTTGCACCGAGCGCCGCGAAACGCCCGGCCGCGGCGGCGCCGACCGCGTAGAGACCGCCGGCTGCGCCGCCGGCGGCGAACAGCCCGAGCGCTGCTGCGCCGAGTGCGACGGCGCCGATCGCCACGCCGCCCATGGCGATCAGGCCGATGGCGTCCAGCCCGAGCGCAAGCAGGCCGATGGAAATCAGCCCGACCGAAACGAAGCCGATGGAGATCAGCCCGACCGAGACGACGCCGCGCGCAATCAGCCCAACGGCGAAAAATCCCTTTGCGACGCGGCCGGGGCCGATGTTCACGTGGTAGAGCGGCATGCCGAAAAGCTGCCGCCGGCTCTTCCGCTCGTAGCAGGGATACGGCACGGTCACGACGAAGCGCCCGCCCGCCGCATCCGGAGCGGCTTCCGCCTGCTGCGGTGCGGTCGGCGCAGCGGCGGCCTCGCGCGGCGCGTCGCGCAGCAGGTAGTCGAGCGAGCAGTTGAACAGCGTGCTCAGCCGGATCAACTTCTCCGTTTCGGGGTAGGCCGCGCCGGATTCCCACTTGCTCACCGACTGCCGCGAAACGCCGAGCAAATCCGCAAGCTGCTCCTGCGTGTAGTTCTGTTCCCGGCGCAGCGCCGAGAGCTTGTCGCCGAATGTCATGGTCGAGTCCTCCTTCATAAATCCCGTTTTATCCGATCGTATATGTAGTGCGCGCCGCGGACGGGCAGGCGCGCCGCCGGCAGAAACGCGTGCCGCTTTGCCGTCGGCAGCTTTGCACTGCGCCGCAGCCGCGTGGCGGCCGGGGCCTGCGGCACGAATCCGCCCGTTCGGGTCAGCTTCAGTATAACACAGAATGCGGAGATTTCCAGAATTTTGCGCGTTCGAAATGTAAACTTGCGGTTGCGCGCGGCTT
>DSLFI04101__coassemble_217_pt1 | contig 30458 bp, 30 predicted proteins | sample DSLFI04101__metabat2_high_PE_040 | metagenome-assembled genome bin DSLFI04101
AAATATTTTCAGACACACGCTTTTCCTGAAGGAGGCGTGTGTCTTTTTTTATTCGATTCTTTCGAGCACCAGCGGCTGTTCGGCCGGCGGCTCTGCGCCGAACGTGAACGCCGCATGCAGGCGCTTCTCCGCCTCGGCGCACTTCTCCGCGCTGTCCGCGTACAGCGTGGCGATCGCCTCGCCCGCCTCCACGCGGTCGCCCTTGTTTTTGTGCAGCACGATGCCCGCGCCGAAGTCGATCGCGCTTTCCTTCGTCTCGCGACCGGCGCCGAGCAGAACGCTCGCGCGGCCGATCTGCTCGGCGTCCGCGCGCACGATGCAGCCGCTCTGCGGCGCCCGGACAATCCGCTGCACGGGGCTCAGGCGGAACCGCGCCGTGTCGCGCAGGTACGCGCTGTCGCCGCCCTGCGCCTCGACCATCTCGCAAAGCTTCTGGAACGCCGCGCCGCTTTCGACGGCGTCCTGCGCCATCGCCCGCGCCGCTTCGATCGTTCCGGCCTTTTCGCCGAGATAGATCATATTCGCCGCAAGCTCGAGACACATCGCGGTCAGATCCGCCGGCCCCTGCCCGCGGAGCGTTTCGCAGACCTCGATGATCTCGAGCGCGTTGCCGACGGCGCGGCCGAGCGGGCGGTCCATGTCGGTGATGAGCGCGACGGTCCGGCGGCCGACCTGCCTGCCGATTTCCACCATCTCGCGCGCGAGCGCTTCGGCGTCCGCCTGCGTTTTCATGAACGCGCCGCTGCCGGTTTTGACGTCGAGCAGGATGCGGTCGCTGCCCGCCGCGATCTTCTTGCTCATGATCGACGAGGCGATCAGCGGGATGCTCTCGACCGTGCCGGTCACGTCGCGCAGCGCGTAGAGCTTTTTGTCGGCCGGGCAGAGGTTGCCGGACTGCCCGATGACGGCGCAGCCCACGCGGTTCACGATGGAGAGGAATTCCTCCCGCCCGATCGCGGTGCGCATGCCGGGGATGCTCTCCATCTTGTCGACGGTGCCGCCCGTGTGTCCGAGCCCGCGGCCGCTCATCTTCGCGACCTTTACGCTGCACGACGCCGCGATCGGCACGATCACGAGGCTCGTCTTGTCGCCGACGCCGCCCGTCGAGTGTTTGTCGACCGTCACGCCGTCCACGCCGGAGAGGTCGACCGTGTCGCCGGAATGCGCCATCGCGCGCGTCAGCCGCGCCGTCTCGCGCGCCGTCATGCCCTGAAAGCAGATCGCCATCATCAGCGCCGAAAGCTGGTAGTCCGGGATGCTGCCGTCCGTGCAGCCGCGCACGACCGCGTCGATTTCCGCGTCGCTCAGCGCGCCGCCGTCCCGCTTTTTGCGGATGATATCCACCATATGCATAAAACCGCCCCTTTCTCAGTGCAGGTTGTCGGGCGAGAAGCTCTCGGGCAGAAGCTGCGCGAGCGTGTAAAGCTTCACCGCCCCGGCTTTGACAAGGAGAATTTTGAAATCGTCGGCGCAGAATTCGCGCATGACCTGCCGGCACACGCCGCACGGCGCGCAGAAGTCGGCCGGCGCCGCCCCGGCCCTGCCGCCCGCGATCGCGATCGCGGCGAATTTCCGCTCGCCCGCGGAGACGGCCTTGAAGAACGCCGTGCGCTCGGCGCAGTTCGAGGGCGTATACGCGGCGTTTTCGATGTTGCCGCCGGTGTAGATTTCCCCGCTTTCCGCGAGCAGCGCCGCGCCGACCGCAAAGCCCGAATACGGGCAGTACGCGGTCTCCCGCGCTTCAAGCGCCAGCGCCGCGAGCCGCTCCGCCGTTTGTTCGTTCCATTCAGTAGCCATGCTGCGCCTCATTCTTCAGAATCTTCACAAGGCGGGACGTGCCGAGCCGGTCCGCGCCGAGCGCGAGAAAGCGCTCCGCGTCCGCAAACGACGCGATGCCGCCCGCCGCCTTGATCTTCAGCGTATCCGGCGAAGCCTCGCGCATCAGCGCAACGTCTTCGAACGTCGCGCCGCCCGCCTGAAAGCCCGTCGAGGTCTTGATGTAGTCGGCGCCCGCCGCGGCAACGACCGCGCACATGCGCCGCTTTTCGTCGTCCGTCAGCAGGCACGTCTCGATGATGACCTTGAGGAGCTTCCCGCCGCACGCCGCCTTGACCGCGCGGATCTCCGCTTCGACCTGCGCGTACGCGCCGTCCCTGACCAGGCCGACCGGGATCACCATATCGATCTCGTCCGCACCGCTTTCGACGGCGTCCTTCGTTTCAAACACCTTCGCCGCCGTCGTATTGTACCCGTTCGGGAACCCGATGACGGTGCAGATCTTCACGCGCCCCGCCGCATGCGCCGCGGCCGCCTGCACAAAGCGCGGCGGGATACAGACGCTCGCCGTTTCAAACCGGATGCCGTCGTCGACGACGTCGCGGATCTCGTCCCACGTCGCCGCCACGCCGAGCAGCGTGTGGTCGACATGGCTGAGGATTTCCTTTTCTGTCATGGCTTCACCGTTTCCTTTCGTCTGTATTTCACTGCACTGTAAACGTTGTCCATTCAATATGATTGTACTGCATGACGTCCTCTGCCTTTTTCATGCCGAGCTTTTCGTAGAACGGAACGGCATTTTCATTGGCGATCAGATATACCGCAATATCCTTTTCGCCGCCCGCCTTGTCGTGTGCCGCTTTCATGAGCCGTCTCCCGATGCCCCGCCGTTCGTAGTCTCTCGCCACGCCCAGATCCGTCACATAAAGCCAGTACGCATAGTCTGTCAGCCCAAACAGAGCGCCGACCATTCTTCCGTCTTCATTTCTTGCAGTGAGACTGATCGAAGCATACTTCACAAGCCTTGCGATTCTTTCTTCAAATCTCTCCTTGGGATATTGCAATCCCAGATCCGTCCTTTTCAGAAAATCGATGTATTCCTCCGGGGATACCCGTTCCTCTTCGATTTTAATTTCTTCCAGCATAAAACCGCCTCCTCCAGTGTCTGCACCTCTCTGTGCACAGCTGCGTTGGCCGCGCTCCGAGGCGGCGCGGCCGCCTCCCATTCAGCCAGCACAGCACATGGATTTTCAACGGGCCAAAAAAAGCCGGTGGAAAACACGGTCCGGCCGCGCTCAGGCCAGCCGCAGCGCGATCTCCATCATCTGCGTGAACGTCGTCTGGCGCTCCTCGGCCGTCGTGCCCTCGCCGGTCAGCGGCAGGTCGGAGACCGTCGCGATGGCGAGCGCCTTTTTGCCGCAGCGCGCCGCGTTCATGTAGAGCGCCGCCGCTTCCATTTCGACCGCGAGCACGCCCATCTTTTTCCAGTCCCTGAGGCTGTCCGCGTAGTCGCCGTAGAACAGGTCGCTCGAGAGCAGGTTGCCGACGCGATACGGGACGTTCCGCTCGCGCGCGAGGGAAACCGCCTTTTCGAGCAGGCCGAAGTCCGCCGTCGGCGCAAACGTGCCGGGCAGGCGGTACTGCGCGGCGTAGTTGGAATCGGTGCAGGCGCCTATGCCGATCACGACGTCGCGCAGCCTGACGCCGTCCGCGATGCCGCCCGCCGAGCCGATGCGGATGATCGATTCCACGTCGTAGAAATGGTACAGCTCGTAGCTGTAGATGCCCATCGACGGCATGCCCATGCCGCTGCCCATCACCGAGACGGGCCGCCCCTCGAACGTGCCGGTGTAGCCGAGCATGTTGCGCACGGTGTTGAAGCACACCGGGTTTTCGAGGTACGTCTCCGCGATGAATTTCGCGCGGAGCGGGTCGCCGGGCATCAGAACGGTTTTCGCGATGTCGCCTTTTTTTGCGTTGTTGTGCGGTGTCATGGTATAAAGTCCCCTTTCCATGCGATGTAATCCCGCGCCCGGCGGCATGACCGAGGCGCGGCCGATAAATTCGATGCTACGCGCCGAAGTCGAGGTCGTAGCGCGTGCCGTGCGAGAGCAGCACGCCGTCCGTCAGGCGGATGCGCAGGATGCGCGTGTTCTCGTCGCTGAAATCGTTGTGCCCGTTGTCGATCCACGCGGCGAACGCCGCGCGCAGCTTTTCGGCGATCTCCGCGTTTTCCGGCCTGCCGAAATAGCCGAGGTCCTCGCCCCGTCCGTGCGCCGTGAACCATTCGCCGGCCAGCGCCGCCTCCGGGTTTTCCCGAAGCTGCCGCATCTTGTTCGAAAGGCCGTGTGTGATCACGTAAAACGCGCCGTTTTCGTAGCAGGCGTTCACGTAGCGCACCTGCGGCCTGCCGTTTTCCACCGTCGCGAGCGCGACGACGCTGTCCTTTCCGAAGCGCTCCTGCAAAATCGCTTCGGCCTCGCGGCTCCATTCCGCCATTCAAATTCCACCCTTTCTCCAGCCGGAACACGCAGACTGTCAAACGGCGATGTCCCGGCGCAAATTACAGAAATTTCCAGTCCGACGCGTCCGCATCCCAGCAGACCTCGCCGAGTTCGTCGTCGAGAAATACGCGGAGGAGCGCACGGCGCCGAAAAATTTTCCCGAAAGTCAGAGCGCAAAGCGCTCCATTCCATCGCCAAGAAGCCGCTCCGCCGCGCTGCCGATGCGGTCGAAGCCGCAGAGCGTGCCCAGATTCCCCGGCTCGATGCCGTCGCCGAGCGCGAGAAACGGGATGTACTCGCGCGAGTGGTCGGTCGAGGGTGTGCCGGGGTCACAGCCGTGGTCGGCCGTGATCATCAGCACGTCGCCGGGGGCGAGCGCGCCGGTGATCTCCGGCAGGCGCATGTCGAAATACGAGAGCGCCGCCGCGTAGCCGTCCACGTCGTTGCGGTGGCCGTACAGCATGTCGAAGTCGACGAGGTTCACAAAGCACAGGCCCGTGAAGTCCTCCGCCATCGCGCGCAGCAGCGCGTCGACGCCGTCGGCGTTGTTCTTCGTGCGCACGGCCTTTGTGATGCCGCGCCCGTCGAAAATGTCGGCGATCTTGCCGACCGAATACACCGTTTTCCCGGCGGCCTGCAGCCGGTCGAGCATCGTCTCGCCGGGCGGCGGCAGCGCGTAGTCGTGTCGGTTCGCCGTGCGCGTGAAGCTTCCCGGCGCCCCCGTGAACGGCCTTGCGATCACGCGGCCGACCGCAAGCCCGCCCGTGAGCATCGCCCGCGCCGCCGCGCAGATCTCATAAAGCTCGGAGAGCGGCACGACGTCCTCGTGCGCCGCGATCTGGAATACGCTGTCCGCCGAGGTGTAGACGATCAGCTTCCCCGTTTTCATGTGCTCCTCGCCGTAATCCGCGATCACCGCCGTGCCCGAATACGGGCGGTTGCACAGCACGCCGCGCCCCACGGCCGCCGAAAAGCGCTCGAGGAACGCGGCCGGGAAGCCCTGCGGGAACGTGGGCAGCGGCCGTTCGCTGACGACGCCCGCGATCTCCCAGTGGCCGACCGTCGTGTCCTTGCCGTTCGATTTCTCCGAAAGCCGCGCAAATGCGGCGGACGGCGTGTCCGTCCTTGTTCCGCACGTCACGCCGTCTATGTTGAAAAGCCCGAGCGCGGGCTTTTTTAAACGATGCCCGCCTGTATGGCCGCTTCCAGCTCGGCGCGCGTCGGCAGGCCCTCGTTGTCGCCCCGGTGCGTGATCTGGATCGAGCCGATCACCGTGCCGCGGCGCGCCGCCTCGCTGAGCGAAAGCCCCTCGGCCACCGCCGAGAGCACGCCGGCCGCAAAGCCGTCGCCCGCGCCGACCGTGTCGACGATCTTCTTCACCGGGAACGCCGGCACCGTGCCGCTCTCGCCGCCCGTCGACCAGTACGCGCCGTCCGCGCCGAGCTTGACGATCACGCTGTCGACGCCGCGGTCGTGGTAGAACGATGCGATCTCCGCAGCCGTCTCTTTCTTCGTGAGGATCTTTCCCTCATGAATGCCGGGCAGCACGAGGTCCGCCTCCATCGCGAGCGCGTTCAGCGTGCGCACCATTTCCTTTTCGTCCGGCCAGAGCTGCGGGCGCAGGTTCGGGTCGAACGAGACGAACATGTCGAGCGCCTTGGCGCGCGCCATCAGCCGCTTCACGGCCTCGAGCGCCGACTTCGACACCGCCGGGAAAATGCCGGTCACGTGCAGAAAGTCGCAGCCGAACAGGTCGAGCTTGTCGACGTCGTGCGTCGAGATCTGCGAGGCCGCGCTGCCGCGCCGGAAGTACGCGATCTTCGGGTCGCCGACCGCGGTGCTGCCCTTCATCATAAAGCCGGTCGAGGCCTTATCCGTCACCGTGACGAGATCGGCCGCAACGCCGTTTTCCGCCATGCTCTTCAGGATGCGCCGGCCGATCGGGTCGTCGCCGAGACGCGTGCAGTAGAGCGCCGTATGGCCGAGCCGCGAAAGGCCGACCGCCACGTTGTACTCCGCGCCGGCGACCGCCGCCGAAAAGTGCGCGACGTCCTCCAGCTCGCCGGGCTCCTCCGCCATGAAAAGGCCCATCGGCTCGCCGACCAGCACGATCTTGCCGCGCTCGCCCTCGGGCACCTCTTCCGCCTCAAGCGCCGATTCGTCCACAAAATCCATCTTCATCGTTTTCAGGTCCGTCCTTTCCGCGCGGCGGCCTTGCGGCCCCGCAAACCGCTGTTTTCCGGATTAAACCGTCGTCTTGACGATCGTGCACTTGCCGCTGACCGTCACTTTGCCCGTGCCGGCCGGGACAAACAGGCTGTCCGCCGCCTTGAACTCGACCGCGTTTTCCGGCCCCGTCACCGTGCCTGCGCCCTCGGTGACGACGAGCGAGGCAAAGGAGCTGTCGTCCACGTCGATTTCCACCGTGCCGTCCACCACGTACTTCTCGGTCGTGAAGTATTCGCAGGAGGCGAGCGCCGTCTTCGTGCCGCCCGGGATCTGCTCGGGCGCGCTCTGCTTGTCGGCCGTGTCGCTCGGCGTCAGCGTCGAAACGTCGATCGCCTTGTCGATGTGCAGCTCGCGCAGCTTGCCGTCCGCGCCGCGGCGGCCGTAGTCGTACACGCGGTACGTCGTGTTCGAATTCTGCTGGATCTCGCAGATCAGGATGCCCGCGCCGATCGCGTGGATCGTGCCGGACTGGATGAAGAACACGTCGCCCTTTTTCACGTCGGCCTTATAGAGCACGTCGGTCAGCGTGTTTTCCTCGATGCGCTTTCTGAACTCGTCCTTCGTGATCGCGCGGTTCACGCCGAAGTAGAGCGAAGCGCCCGGCTCGCAGTCCACGACGTACCACATCTCGGTCTTGCCGTATTCGCCCTCGACGCGCAGCGCGTATTCGTCGCTCGGGTGCACCTGCACCGAAAGCGGGTCCTTCGCGTCGATGAACTTGATGAGCACCGGGAATTCCTTGAAGCGCGCGCAGTTCGTGCCGAGCACAGCCTTACCGGCCTTTTCGATGTAGTCGCCGAACGTGAGGCCGTCGTATTCGCCGCCCGAAAGGGTGCTCTGGCCGGCCGGGTGCGTCGAAAGCTCCCAGCTCTCGGCGACCTTGTCGTAGTCGCACTTCTTGCCGTACACGTCGCGCAGCTTCGTGCCGCCCCAGAGGTAATCCTTGAACGCCGGTGTAAGTTTCTCGATTTTCATGATGTTTTCTCCTTTGCAGTATGGTATTTTTTATGATCAAAAATCCGTCGGATGTTCTCCTCAAGTGATTTTCGGCCGCTTCGCTCAGCGCGCCGTCGACTGCTTTTCAAAGAGCGGCATGTCGAGGATCAGCGGGTGCTCCTGCTCGCCGCTGCGCAGCATGTGGATGAGCTTGTTCGCCGCGATGCGCCCCATCTCGTCCTTCGGGTGCGCGAACGATGTGATTTTCACCGGCGAATACTCCGAAACGCTCGAATTGTCGAAGCCGGTCACGAGCACATCCTCGGGCACGCGCACGCCGCGGCTCGTCAGCAGGTCGATCGCGCCGTAGGCGATCTGGTCGTTGTAGCAGACGATGCCGTCGCAGCCGCGCAGCCGCTCGAACATGTAGTCGCGGTTGTCGGGGCGGAACAGCCGGCTGCGCTCCGCCGTCGTGTACCAGACGACGCAGTCGTCGCTGATGGGGCAGCCGTTGCGGATCAGCCCCTCCGAAAAGCCGGCATAGCGCCCGTGCCCCTGCATGTCGTCCGACTTGAACACGCCGCCGAGCTTCCGGCAGCCCTTGGAGAGCAGCAGCTCCACCGCCTGCCGGCCGGCCTTCTTGTCGTCGGTCACGACGTAGACGGCGTCGGTCAGGTCGCGGTAATAGCTGTTGAAAAACACGACCGGCACGCCCATTTTCTGCAGCTTCCGGTACAGCTCCACATTCGGGTTCGGGAACGCCGTCTTCGTGCCCTCCACGATCACGCCGTCGATCTTGCGGCTGATCAGCGACTGCAGGATGCGGCTCTCGTCCTCCACGTGGTTGTTCGTCACGCCGAGCGTCAGGCTGTAGCCCGCGCCGGTCAGCGTCTCCTCAATGCCGCGGATGATCGTCGGGAAAATATAGTCCGAGATATACGTCGTCACAATCGCCACATTGCTGCCGCGCGCCGGCCGCCGGCTCTCGGTGCTGATGTACGTGCCGCTGCCGCGGCGGCGCTCGATGAGGCCCTCGCGCTCCAGAACGGAGAGCGCCTGCCGGACGGTCTGGCGGCTGTAGCCGAACTCCTCCGAAAGCCGGTTTTCCGACTCCATCCGCTCGCCCGGCGCATACGCGCCGTTTTTGATCTTTTCCTTGATGGTCTCCACCAGAAAACGGTACTTCGCCGTTTTCCTCTCCGCTTCCGCCATGCTTCAACTTCCTTTCCCTGCGCAGCGCGCCCGGCGCCGCACAGCTGTACAGGAACAGACGATTTCCTGTATCGGGCCGCCGATTTGTCCATACAACTCTATTATAAAAAACCGTACAACCTTTTGCAAGCGAAAAAACGCATTTTCACAAAAAATTGTACGGTCTTCTTTTGTTTGTATTTTGACGAAAAATCCGGAAATTTTAATATTTCAGGGCGCCGCCAAGCGCGCGGGGCTTTCTCACTCGACGACCAGGTCAAACCGGAACGTGAACGTTTCCTCGTCGAGGCGCATCGGCTTTGCGAGCTGCGGGCCGCAGCTGTTCGAGCCGACGCCGCTCATCCTGTAGTCGAAGCAGAAGACGACGTCCGGGCTCTGGTTCAGTTCGTAGTTGTGCTTTTTCGCCGCAAGCTCCTCCTGCGTGTAGCGGGAGAGGTTGAAGGAGAAGTCCGCGGGGCTCGTCACGGTCACCGCGCCCGCGCCGTCCGTCACGGTGACGGACTTGCAGCCGAAGCGGCTGCCGTTCTCCTGCGGCTTCACGTAATCCTCAAAGAGGTCGTCGGTGCGCTGCGCGAAGCGGCCGAGGTACGACGCCTGGTGCTTGTCGCAGTACGACTCATACGGCCCGTAGCCGAAATACTCCGCCGTGTCGAACGATTTCGGCAGGAACATCCGCAGGCCGAAGCGCGGCAGGTAAGCCTGCGCCGTATCGCGCGCGCCGCGGATCTCGGCGCGGATGCGGCCCGCGCCGTCGATCTCAAACCGGCATTCGAGCCGGAGGAACGGCCGGCGGTACACCGCGGCGAGGCTCAGCGTGCAGTCGATCGCCGCGACGCCGTTTTCCACGCGGCTTTCGCAGCCGTACACCTTGACCTGCGGGCAGTCGTAGCCCGCCTGCTTCCAGGCCGCGTCGATATACTGGTCGTTGTCGGTCGGCGCGCGGTAGGTGTTCCAGGTCATCGGGCGCGTCATGAGCGACGCGTTGCTCTTGACGAGGCTCTCGAACACGCCCTCCGTCTTCGAGAACACGTAGCGGAAGTCCGGGCCAGTCACCGTGATGCGCCGCCCGTCCTCCACGGCCTGCACGCCGCCCGGCGCAAGGGGCGCTTCGCTGCGCGCCGCGCGCGACACGATGAGCTGGTCGAAGCCGAGCGCATGGCCCTTCGGGAAAAAGACGCTGTCGTCCTTCTTCGCGCTGTAGTTCAGAAGGATCGTCACGTCGCCCGTTTCGGGGACCTCGCCGTTCAGGCGGATCACGCCGCTCTCATGCGGGGCGATCGCGATGTCGTCGAGCACGCCGCAGGCCGTCGTCTCGCCGTCCTGCTGGATCTCCCACGAGATCATCAGGAATTCGTCCGTATTCGTAAAGTCGCGGTAATTCGTCAGGCGGATCTCCGCGGTCTTCGCGTCGAGCAGCTCGGCGCGCACCGGGCGGATCACGTTCTTGTACTCGAGAAGCCCCGTGTGCGGCGTGCGGTCCGGATAGACGAGGCCGTCCATGCAGAAGTTGCCGTCGTTCGGGAACTCGCCGAAGTCGCCGCCGTAGCGGAAGACGTCGCGGTTGTCGGGCGTCGTGCCGCCGTACACGGCGTGGTCACACCACTCCCAGACAAAGCCGCCCATGAAGCCGTCGTGCCGCATGATGAGCTGCTGGTACTGCTCCGCGTCGCCGGGGCCGTTGCCCATCGCGTGGATGTACTCGCACAGCACGAGCGGCTGCGTGTTCTTCGGGTCCGCAAAGTATTCCTCGATCCACTCGGGCGCCGGGTACATGCGGCTGACCGTATCGAGCGAGGAGAGGTCGTTCTTGTGGCCGCGCGCGTCGTAATACGTGTTCTCGTAGTGCGTCAGGCGGCTCGGGTCGTACGATTTCACCCACGCGCCGGCCTTTTCAAACGACGGGCCCCAGCCGCTTTCGTTGCCGTAGGACCACATCAGCACGCAGGCGTTGTTCTTGTCGCGGATCACGCTGCGCTGGATGCGGTCGAGAATCGCCTTGTCGAAAATCGGGTTCAGCGCGACGTCGGCGTATTCGTCCATGCCGTGCGCGCCGGTCTGCATCGAAGCGCCGTGGCTCTCGATGTACGCCTCGGCGATCACATAGAAGCCGTATTCGCTGCACAGCTGCAAAAACCACGGGGCGTTCGGGTAGTGGCTCGTGCGCACCGCGTTGATGTTGTGCTGCTTCATCAGGATCAGGTCGCGCTTCGCCTGCTCGCGGCTGATCGTGTAGCCGGTCACGGGGTCGCTGTCGTGGCGGTTCACGCCGCGCAGCTTGATCTTCACGCCGTTGAAGTAGAGCACGCCGCCGCGGATCTCGATCTTCGAGAGGCCGACCTTCTGCTCGATGACCTCGTCCGGCGTCGCGAGGCGGAGCGTGTACTGCACGGGGTCCTCCGCGTTCCAAAGCTGCGGGCGCTCCACCGTGAATACCGGGTTTTCGCCGGCCGCGATCTGCAGAAGCTCGCCGTCGGGCGCATGCAGCGCCGCCGAAATCTCCGGCTTCCCGCACAGCTCCGTCTCCACGCGGATCGTCGCGCGCGAGAAGTCCTCGTTCAGCGCCGTCTTCACGAAGAAATCGCGGATGTGGTTTTCCGGGCGGCTGATGAGGTACACGTCGCGGAAAATGCCGCTCATGCGCAGCTTGTCCTGATCCTCGAGGTACGTGCCGTCGCACCACTTGAGCACGAGCACCGCCACGGCGTTCTCGCCCTCGACCAGAAGGTCCGTAATGTCGAATTCGCTCGTCGAGTGCGAAACCTGGCTGTAGCCCGCGAACTGCTCGTTGACCCAGAGGTAGAAGCAGGAATCGACGCCCTCGAAGTTCAGGTACGTGCGGCGCGTTCTGTCCTCCGCGCTGATCTCAAAGCGGCGCAGATACAGCCCGCAGGGGTTTTCGTCCGGCACGAACGGCGGGTCAAACGGGATCGGGTAGCGGACGTTCGTGTACATGTGGCGGTCGTAGCCGGCGTTCTGCCAGCAGGACGGCACCTCGATCTCGTCCATGTCGTCCTCGTCAAAGCAGATGTCCGCCGCCGTGCCGTCGGGGAACACGTCGAGGAACGAGTCGAAATAGCGGAACGACCACGTGCCGTTCAGCGAGCAGACGCGCGAGGATTCGCCGCCGTCGTCCGGCGCCTTCGGCAGGTAGTAGCTGCGGGGCGGGCAGGCGCCCACGTGCAGCACGTCTGGATTTTCATGCAGTTTTGTGAATTCCATTGCAATACACACTCCGTTCTGGATTGGGTCTGCGCCCGCGCGGCGGCCGCAGAAATTTTGAGTTGAACAGTTTTTACCGGTATGCTATACTGAATCCGTGTAATCTTAACACAAGCTTACCGTATAATCGAACCGCGGTCAAGACCAATTTTTTACAAAAGGAACGGAAAGGACCCCTGCCTATGACCATACAGATTCTGCTTTCCGCGGCGTTTCTGATCGCCGTGCTCTGGCTCGGCTTCCGCGTGCCGGTCGCCGAGGGTGGCGCGCCGCAGCGCCGCGCGCTGTTCGGGCTGCCGCCCGTGCCCGTTTTCTGCACCGTCCTCGCGGCGGCGCTCGTGCTGCGGCTCATCCTCGGCTACAGCATCAACGGCTTCGACGCCGACATCGCCTGCTTCAAGGCCTGGGGCTATTACACCCACGAGGTCGGCTTCTCCGGCATGTATTACAGCGATTTCTTCATCGACTACCCGCCGGGCTACCTCTACCTGCTGTATGTGACGGAGTTTTTCCGCCGCCTGTTCTTTATCCCGGACTCTGCGCAGGGCGCGACGCTGCTCGTGAAGATCGTGCCGATCCTCTCGGACATCGGCACGGCGGCGATCCTCTGGGTGCTTGCGCGCAAAAAGCTCGGCGAGGACAGCGCGCTGTTCGTCTCGGCCGCGTACCTGTTCTGCCCGGCCGTCATCATCAACTCCGCCGTGTGGGGCCAGGCCGACAGCTACTGCGCGCTGCTCCTGCTGTGGACCGTTCTGCTGCTCTGGCAGAACCACACGCCGGCCGCGGCGCTCGTCTACGGCCTCGGCATCCTCTCAAAGCCGCAGATGCTGATCTTCGCGCCGATGCTGATCTTCCGGGTCATCCGCCGGCGCGACTGGAAAAACCTGATCCTCGGGCCGATCCTCGCGCTGGCCGTCGTGCTCGTGCTCTCGGCGCCCTTTATGCGGAACTGGGATTACTCGAAGCTCATCGAGCTGTACACGGGCACGATGGACTACTACACCTACTACACGATCAACGCCTACAACCTCTGGGCGCTGTTCGGGCTGAACTGGGCCGCGCTGCCCGAAAACAGCGTGTGGCTCCAGTTCGGCGTGCCGCTCGCCGTGCTGCTCGCCGGCCTGCTGCTGCTCAAATCCAAGCGGGAGGAGGCGCTGTTCGCCTGCCCTGCCGTGCTGATGTTCACGGTCTACATCTTCTGCGTCAAGATGCACGAGCGCTACCTGTTCCCGGTGCTGCTGAGCCTGCTTCTGACCTACGTTTTCACGAAGGACAAGCGCTTCCTTCTGAGCTTTGCGGGCACCTCGTTCTTCCACTTCCTGAACGTCGCCTATGTGCTGTACCTCAACAACGCCTATATCGAGCCGACCGCGCCGCAGATTCTGCTGCTGTCGCTCGCGCAGATCCTGATGTACGTCTACACGCTCTACGCCGTGTGGCGCGTTTTCCTCGCGAAAAAGGCCCCGGCGCCCCTCGCGCTGCCGAAGCGTGAGAAGCCCGCCGCGCGCCGCGCAGCCGCCGGGCGCAGCGCTGTGCCGGCCGGGAACGCCGCGCCGGACTCCCCGCTGCTCGCCGCGCAAAACCGGAACGTGCGCCTCACGCGCACCGACGTGCTCCTGCTGTGCGCCGTCACGCTCGCCTACGGCCTCGTCGCCTTCTGGAACCTCGGCGACCGGCAGACGGCGAACACGACCTGGACGCCCGAAAACGGCGAAAGCGTGATCTTCTCGACCGAGGACGCGTACAGCGAGATCTACTTCCTGCCGGGCATCGCGCCCGCCGACGACGGCATCGGCCAGCGCGTCGGCGTCTCGATGCGCGTCGAGGTCTCGGACGACGGCGAAAACTGGACGCTCGCGCTCGACAACACCGAGGGCAGCGTCTACGCCTGGAAGAGCGAGACGGCGCTCGCGACCGGCAAGTACATCCGCATCACGCCGACCTGCGACGACCTCGCGATCAACGAGTTCGCGCTCAAAAAGGCGGACGGCACCGGCTTCGCGACGCTGACGGCGGTGCGCGGCGAGGCCTCCGCGCTGACCGACGAGCAGAACGTCGTGCCGCTGTACCCGAGCTACATGAACTCGACGTATTTCGACGAGATCTACCACGCGCGCACGGCCTACGAGCACATTCTCGGGCTCGAGCCGTACGAAAACACGCACCCGCCGCTCGGCAAGCTGATCATCTCGCTCGGCATCCGCATGTTCGGCATGAACCCGTTCGGCTGGCGCTTCATGGGCACGCTGTTCGGCGTTCTGATGCTGCCGATCCTCTACCATCTCCTGAAGCGGCTGTTCGGCTCCACGTTCCTGTGCACGGCCGGCACGGTGCTCTTCGCCTTCGACTTCATGCACTACGTGCAGACGCGCATCGCGACGATCGACACGTACGCCGTGTTCTTCATCCTGCTCATGTACGACGCGATGCTCGTCTTCCTGCAGACCGACCTGATGACGGCCGGGTGGAAAAAGCGCCTGCCGCCGCTCTTTTTCAGCGGCCTGTTCATGGGCCTCGGCGTCGCCTCGAAGTGGACCGTCGCCTACGGCGCGGTCGGGCTCGCCGTGCTCTTCTTCGGCAAGCTCGTCGTGACGTACCGCGCGCTGCAGCTTTCGTCGCTCTCCGCCAGAAAGCGCGACGAGGCGCAGGCCGCCTTCTGGCAGAAGGCGCTCAGGACCTGCCTGTGGTGCTGTTTGTTCTTCATCCTGATCCCGTTTTGCATATACTTCGCGGCCTTCCTGCCGCTGACGCTTCTCAAGCACAACCGCTACGACGTGCTCGGGCGCTTCTTCGCCTACCAGGTGCACATGTACAACTACCACTCGACGCTGCAGGCCACGCACACCTTTGAATCCCCGTGGTACCAGTGGCCGTTCGACGTGCGGAACGTCTGGTACTACGGCAACTACAACGCCGACGGCAGCGGCGGCCTGCGCACGATCTCGGTGCTCGGCAGCCCGCTGTTCTGGTGGGCCGGCGTGCCTTCGATGGTGTACGCCTTTGTGTGCGCCGTGAAAAAGCGCGCGCAGCCGGCGATCATCGCCTCGGTCGGCTTCCTCGCGGTCTATCTGCCGTGGGTGCTCGTGCCGCGCTGCACGTTCGTCTACCACTACTTCACGGCCGTGCCGTTCCTCCTGATCGCGCTGCTCGCGGCCTGGAGCCGGCTCGCCGAAACGCCCCGCCTGCGCAAGCCGCTCTTCGCGCGCACCGTGCGCGGCCATGCGGCCGTGCTGACGGGCGGACAGGCCGCGATGCTCGGCTTCCTCGCCGTGCACCTGATCCTCTTCGCGGTCTTCTACCCGGTCCTGACCGGCACGCTCACGACGCAGGACTACGCGAACGCGCTCGAATGGCTCCCGACCTGGTTCTTCTGCTGAGCCGCGCTTTCCCGAAAAGCATACCAAAACCCGGACGCTGTCCGCGCACTGCCGCGGGCGGCGTCCTTTTCTGTCCTCCCGGGCCGTCACAGAATATTCACCTTTTGTTCTTGCTTTCGACGCAATAAAAAGTTACAATACTGATAAATAATTCCCACAGTATGCCGCTTCGGAGGAGAAGGGCCGCCGAAAAGCTGGCAAACGGCCCGGCAGAACACGGGAAAATTCAGAAAACAGGAAAGCAGGGAACAGGAATATGGCATCCGGAAAAATTCTCATTGTGGACGACGACAGAAATATCTGTGAGCTTCTGCGGCTCTATATCGAAAAGGAAGGCTTTGAAACGGCCATTGCAAACGACGGCAAGGCCGCCGTGCAGATGTTTGACGCGGTGAACCCCGACCTCATTCTGCTCGACATCATGCTGCCCGAGCTCGACGGCTGGCAGGTCTGCCGCGAGATCCGCAAAAAGTCGCAGTGCCCGATCATCATGCTCACCGCAAAGGGCGAGGTCTTCGACAAGGTGCTCGGGCTTGAGCTCGGCGCGGACGACTACGTGGTCAAGCCCTTTGAAACCAAGGAGGTCATCGCGCGCATCAACGCGGTGCTCCGCCGCATCGGCAAGAAGGAGACCGCCCAGACGCAGGAGGTCAGCTACGAGAACCTGACGATCAACCTCACGAACTACGAGCTCAAGGTCAAGGGCGTGCAGGTCGACACGCCGCCGAAGGAAATGGAGCTGATCTACCACCTCGCCTCGAACCCGAACCGCGTCTTCACGCGCGACCAGCTGCTCGACGAGGTGTGGGGCTTTGACTACTACGGCGACTCCCGCACCGTCGACGTGCACGTCAAGCGCCTGCGCGAAAAGCTCGAGGGCGTTTCCGACAAGTGGGCGCTCAAGACCGTCTGGGGCGTCGGCTACAAGTTTGAGGTCAAGGACTGAAAGGAAGATCCCTCGTGCAGAAGTCCCTTTTTGGCAAATACCTGCGGATCACGATGGTCATCGTGTTCGCGAGCTTTGTCGTGCTCGGCAGCGTGATGATGATCTCGTTTTCCGAGTACACAAAAAACGACAAGCGCAAGATCCTGACGCAGAGCGCAAACTCGATGGCGTCGCTCACGACGGCCACGCTGTCCATCAACGCGGAGGACGATGTGCAGAACGCGAGCCGCTGGGCCTTCCTGCGCCTGTTCGTGCAGACGTTTTCGCTGAACATCGACGCGGACATCTTCGTGACCGACCTCGAGGGCAACGTGCTTTTCGGCGCGTTTGCGAACAGCACGGACCGCAAGGGCGACCAGTTCACGCCGCTTGAGTCCGTCCCGAAGGACGCGGTGGACCGCGCCATCGCCGGCGCCTTCACCGGGAACGGCAAGAGCAGCGACATCTATGAGGAGCCGTACTACGTCGTCGGCGTCCCGCTCGCGACCTCAGCCTCGGACACCACGCCGGCCGGCGCGGTGTTCGCCGCGACGAACGCGTCTTCGCTGACGGAATACCAGTTCGCGGCCTTCCAGATGTTCCTCGTGGCGGCGGCCGCGGCGTTCCTTCTCTCGTTCTGCGTCGTCGGCGTATTCGCCTACCGGCTGGTCAAGCCCCTGCGGCAGATGTCCGCGGCGGCAAAGAGCTTCGGCGAGGGCGATTTCTCGGTGCGCGTCCCGGTCACCTCGAGCGACGAGATCGGCCAGCTCGCGCTCTCGTTCAACAACATGGCCGACTCGCTCTCCAACAGCGAGAGCATGAACCGCAGCTTCGTGGCCAACGTCTCCCACGAGCTGAAAACGCCGATGACGACGATCGCCGGCTTCATCGACGGCATTCTCGACGGCACGATCCCGCCCGAGCGGCAGAGCCACTACCTGCGCATTGTGTCGGACGAGGTCAAGCGGCTTTCGCGCCTTGTGAAGACCATGCTCAACCTCTCCCGCATCGACAACGGCGAGCTGAAGCTCCGCCCCTCCGATTTCGACATTTCCGAAACCGTGCTCTCGACGGTGCTCACGTTTGAAAAGAGCATCAACGACAAGCAGATCGACATCCGCGGGCTGGATGCGCTGAAGCCGAAGCAGGTGCACGGCGACGAGGACCTGCTCCACCAGGTGGTCTACAACCTCGTGGAAAACGCCGTCAAATTCACAAACCCCGGCGGCTACATCGCGTTCACCGTCTCCGACAGCATCGACCGCGTCGCCGTCGACATCGAGAACAGCGGCGGCGGCATTCAGCCCGACGAGCTGCCGATGGTCTTTGAGAAGTTCTACAAAACCGACAAATCGAGAAGCCAGGACAAAAACGGCATGGGCCTCGGCCTGTACCTCGTCAAAACCATCATCCGGCTGCACGGCGGCGACATCACCGTGACTTCGGCCGTGGACCAGTTCACGCGCTTCTCGTTCTACATCCCGAAGCCGGCCGAGGTGCCGAAGCTCCGGCCCACGTACAACACAACCGTGGAGGACGCCGTGATCTCCGAGCGCCCGAAGAAGGAGCACCACGGCCGCGACGACGCAAAATCAAACCATAAGGATGGACAAAACCATGAGTGAATTCGATAAGGAAAGAGAAACCGCAGCATCGTCGGAAACGCCGGCTGCCGAAACCGGCGGCATACCGGCACAGGAAGCGCCCGTTTCCGCCGCGCCGCTGCCGAATGCCGACAGCACGGCGGAGCCGACTCCCGCCGCAGCCGATACGGCCGCCAAGCCGGCCGACGGCGCGGAAAGCCCGGCGGCGCCTGACGCTGCCCCCGGCGCTGCGCCGCTGCCGAACGCAAACGGCGTCCCGAACGCCGCGCCGAACTTCGGCGCAGTCCCGCCGCAGCATCCCGGCGCCGCGCAGCCGCCGTTTTACGGATATCCCCAGCCGCCGTATTCCTACGGCTACGGGTATCCGATGCCGAACCCGTATCCGCCGAAGCCGCCGAAACGCAGAATGCCGGTCGGCCTGCGCGTCCTCGTCGTCGTGATGTCCGTGCTGCTCGGCGGCTCTGTGCTCGGCTTCGCTTCGTACGGCGTTTACACGGCGCTCACCGCCTCCACGCCCACCGATTCCTCCGACTTCGCCCTGCCGTCTCCGCTCGACCCCGGCGACGAAACGGACGAGCCGGAGACCAGCATGCCGGAGCTGCCGGACATCGACGTCGTGCCGAACACCGAGGGCATCACGCTGTACAGCACGCCGTCGGGCGAGGAAATGACGCCCTCTGAAGTTTACAACAAGGTCGTCCCCTCCACCGTGCTCGTCATCACGACCGCGGAGAACGGCGTCGGCACCGGCACCGGCATCATCGCGACGGAGGACGGCTACATCATCACGAACAGCCACGTCATTCTCGATTCGAAGTCCGTTCCCGTGCAGGTCAAGACGAACGACGGCACGTTCCACGACGCGGTCGTCGTCGGCTACGACAAGACGACCGACCTCGCGGTGCTCAAGATCGACGGCACCGGCTACACGTCTGCCGAATTCGGCAATTCCGACGAGCTTGTCATGGGCCAGGCGGTGCTCGCCATCGGCAACCCGGGCGGCGAGCAGTTCTCCGGCTCCCTGACAAGCGGCATCATCTCCGGCCTCGACCGCAGCGTCGACGAGTACAGCTCGAACGGCATGACGTACATCCAGACCGACGCCGCGATCAACCCGGGCAACTCCGGCGGCCCGCTCGTCAACATGTACGGGCAGGTCATCGGCATCAACTCGGCCAAAATCGTTTCGGAGCAGTACGAGGGCATGGGCTTTGCGATCCCGACGAGCGGGGCCAAGACCATCGTCGACGACCTGCTCTCCGGCGGCTACGTGCAGGGCCGCGTGCGCTTCGGCATCAAGGGCAATGAGATCACCGAGATGCAGGCCTCGATGTACGACGTCCCGGTCGGCTTCATGATCCGCGAGATTGACGCGGACAGCAGCTTCGCCGGCACCGACGTGCAGGTCTACGACATCATCACCGCCGTCGACGGCGTCGAAACGCCGACGCTCGCCGCGCTCTCCGACGCGCTGCTCGCGTACGCGCCGGGCGACACGGTCACCGTTTCCCTGTTCCGTCCGAGCGAGACCGGCACAGGCGGCGAGACGCTTGAGGTGACCGTCACGCTGCTCGAGGACCGGGGTGAAACGCAGTCCTGACCGGACGGCGCCGCGCCCGCATACGGGCAGACGTCTGCCGCCCGCATGACCGCAGAGTCCCCAATATACAGAGAAAGGCGGAAGCGCTTTGTGCTTCCGCCTTTTTTGCGCCGTCCGCCCGACGGCGCTTTTTGCTGTTTACCGGAAAGCGACGAGCACGTACGACACGCCGTTTTCATTCAGCGCGGCCGCACTGCCGCCCGCTTCGGGCGCCGCCTCCTGCAAAACCGTGGGCTGCGTACCGGAAACGGAAATGCCCCGGCTGGCCTGCCCGTCGGCCCAACAGGCCGCGTACAGCTTCGTATAGGCGCCCGTATACTCCGCGGCGCCCTTCTCCGCCGCAAAGACGAGCACCGCGCGCGGGCTGAAGCTCAACAGATGCCGCCGGCTCTCCGCCCCGTTGCCCGTGTAGGTGCGCACCGTGAACGGCTCGTCCAGCCGCGTGCGCCGCGTCTCGTCGAGGTGGAGGTCGCCGTCGCCGAGATGCCCGCCCACGAGCGTCTCGAGCGCCGTGTTGTCGCTCACAAAATCCGCGCGGCGCGGCTTGTCCGTCCCCGCCCAGAGCGAGAGCCCAAGCACCGCCGTCTTTTCACTTGCCGCCATAGCCTTTCCCCCTTTTTCTACATCGCATCGATTTCATCCCATGTCCTGTTTTTGAGGTCCATCTGCGCGAACGTCATGTCGCGCGCGTCCACCGCGTCCCACGTGTTCCGCCCGAAATCCAGCGTGCAGGGCAGGTGCGCCGGCAGAAAGTCCGCCGCCTCCGCCGCAGCCGCCGTTTCGGAAATGCCGAGCACCTCGTGCACGTTGACGTAGATCCCGTCCCCGAACCGCTCGACGATGTTGCCGCGGATCCCGGCGGCGAGCAGCTGCGCCTCGAGCGCCGCCCGCGTGTGGTCCGCCGCCGTGATACTGCCGCGTTCGAGCAGCATCGCCCGCCGGTTCTCCACGCTGTCCGTCGAGGGCGTGATGCGGAAAAGCCGCTCAAACGCCGCGAGGCCCGCCGCATCCGCCGTGCCGATGAACATGTTGCGGCGCAGCGCGTCAATCGCGTCGAACAGGATCGACAGTCCGGCGCCGTACGCCGCGAGCTCCGCCGCCATGATTTTGCCCTCGCCGGAATACAGGCCGGTGTCCCGCAGGACCTTCCGCATCCGTTCCATGATTTCCGTCATCCCGCCACCGCCTTTACGCTTGTCGCTCGAGGATCGAGATCCCGCCGGAAACGACGATCTCGTCGGCGGGCGTCGTGTAGTCGGCCATGCTGTCCGGCAGCACGCAGTTTTCCACGGCGCCGGTCGCCATGATCGCCGCCGAAACCGCGGCGATCACGAACGGCGAGCCGACCGTCATCGACGCAAAGTACGCCTCGACCGCGGCCGTGCACAGCGCCTTCGCCTCCTCGAACGCAACGCCGTCCTTCGGCTCGATGTACGCCGTCACAAGGCGCGGCGCAGACTCCGCCGCCGCGACCGTCACCGATACGTTGATTTCGCGCATCGCCTCCAGAACAGCCTGCACGGCGCCGACCGTTTCTTCCGCCGCGGGCGCGCCGTCGCCGTACAGATAGACGGCGACCGTGCCGGCCCCGCTCGCGCGCGGCACGACGTTGACGCTGCCGACGCCCGGCACCTGCTGCGCCGCCCGGCGGTACGTCTCGGCGTTCGTGCCGTTCGGCAGGATGCTCCAGCTTTGCAGCAGACGCGCGCGCAGCGCGTCGTCGCTTTCCGCATCCGCGCCGCCCGAGAACGCCGCGCCATTCGTCACGCCCTCGATGCCGGCCGGCGGCGTGACGAGCGTATCGACCGCGCCGGCCGCCGCATTGAACGCCTTGCCGCCCGCCACGGCCTGCGCGGGCACGGTGACCGAAAGCGCGCCCGCCGCAAGCACGGCCGCCTCGGTCGTTTCGAATTCCGCCGCACCCGCCGACGCGGCGCACACGGTCCCCTGCGGGATCTCCACGTCGTAGGTCAGCGCCGTTTCGCGCGAAAAGGTCAGCGTCCCCTGCGCGCGGACCGCGGGCTTGCGGCTGAGGCCGCGCTCCATCGCGTGCAGCTCGAGCGCCTCGCCCGAGGCCGTCTGCGGAAACGCCTCGTCCTTTACCGCTTCCAGCATACGGAGCGCCGTGTAGATCTCGCCCGCCAGCACGCGGATGCGGATCCCGGCGTCCGAAGCGTCGTCCGGCGCAAAGCCCGCCTGCGCCTCATATTCCGCCGCCATGCGCGCGCGGATCTCCTCATACGTCATCTTCATCGCCCTCTTTTTTCCTGTGTACCGTCACACTTCCCTCGCCGAGCGGCGTCTCCACAAACACGGTCACCGCGTCCGGCGCAACCGCCGCGCGCGCCGCATGGATCTCCGGGCAGTCCCGCAGCGCCTCGCGCGCAAAGCCGAGCGCCTCCTCCGCGCCGTGGTCCGCGGAGAGCGCCGCGTACGGCAGCCGGCTGCCGAGCGAGCGGTCGTACGGAAACGCGCCGCGCACCGCGTTCAGCCGGTTGTGCGCCCGCTGCAAAAGTGCCTCAAGCCCCGAAAGCGTCTCGGGCAGGCCGAGCCCGTTCAGGCAGACCGCACCGTTTTGGATCTTAATCTCCATCGCCCGCCGCCTTTCCCGGGAATACCTGCCCGTTGATGACGACCGCGCCGTCCGCGCGCAGCAGGATCTCCGCGCCGCCCGACGAAAACAGCCGCACCTCGCCGGGCTGCAGATCGCCCGCGTCGTTGACCGCGCCGAGGCACACGCCGCTTTCCGGCAGCATCACGACCTTTTCCCCCTGCGGCACGCACACCGCCATGCCAAACGGCACGGCGACGGCCGGCGCGCGCCGCTCCATGTCGGTGCGCACCGTGAGCGCCGGGCCGCCGGTCGTCACGACGCCCGTTCTCGCGCCCGGCGCCGTCCGGCCGTCCAGCCGCCTGCTGATCCAATACTCCATCGGTTTCCCATTCCTCCCTCTTGAAAATTCCGTCGGCCGCTTCGCGCGCCGCCTTACCGCGTTTTACGCCGGGGCAAAGAGCAGCTCTGTCTCCTCCGTCCCGCGCGTCAGGCGGTAGCGCATCAGCCGCAGGCGCATGCCCGTACACCGCGCGCCGAGCTGCGGAAAGCTGCACAGGTCGCCCGGCAATGCGTCGACGAAGCCCGCGCAGACGGCGCGCACGGAAAGCGCGGCGCGCTCTCCCTGCTCGAAAATCTCCGCCGGCGAGTTCCCCGCGTCCGAAGCCCGGTAGCGCGTGCGGCGCACACCGCCTGCGGCCGGGTTCTCAAAAACCGTGCTGTACGCGCCGGTCTTCGAGTTCTGCACGACAACGCGGCTGATCCGCGCATACGGCAGCCGCCGCCTTTCGAGCGCGAGCAGCGCCGGCAGACGCAGCGTCTCCGGCCTGCGCTCTGCAAAGCACAGCTTCCCCGCGCGCGTTTCGTACGGCGTCACCTTGAGGAAGCGCTCCGAAAAGGCGCACAGCGCCGCCCAGCAGCTCGTGCCCTTCTCGATGACCAGCTCGCCCTGCTTCGGGCCGTCGTCCGCGCCCTCGGCGGAAAGGCCGAGCGGGCGCAGCAGCCGCTGCTCCATCAGCCGCAGCGAGGGCATCCGGATCGTCCCCGGCTCGGCCTCGTTGTCGAGCAGCAGCGCCGTGCGGCTGCGCAGCGAAAAGGACGTCGATTTCTCCCCTTTTTCAAAATGCACGGCCTGTTCGTCGACAATGCCGTCGAACACCGTCTCCCCGTTGTATTCCAGCCGCGCCGCGCAGGGCTCCAGCTCCGCCGGAAAGTCGAAGGCAAACGAAAGCTTCAGGCTGTCGGCCGGCGTATCCGCGTCCCGCCTCAGGGTGATCCCGGCGGGCGGCCCCGCCGTAAGCTCCGTTCCGTCCGGCATGATGAAAAACACTCTCACGGAATGTGCACCTCCTCGCCTGCCCGCAGCGCCCCGATGCACGCGATGTGCCGGTTCGCTTCCGCCAGCGCATCGATCGGAACGCCTGCAAAATACGCGTAATCCCAAAGGCTTTCACCGCCCTGCGCCCGGTAGGTCCTGCCCGAAAGCCCGGCCGGCGCGTCGCCCGTCTCGACAAACGTGAAGCTGTACCCGACGACCTGCTTTGCCTCCACGCCGAGCAGCGAAAGCTCGCTGAGAACCGCCTCGAACGGCGCGCGCCCCGGCATGAACAGCGTCTGCACCGTGCCGAACAGCGATTCCAGCCGCAGGTAATCCTCCATCGCCGCGTCGCCCGTAAAGTATCCCTTTCCGCTCACGCGCCGCTTGTATGCGCCGACGCGCTGGACCTGCTCCCCGCCGCCGGGCAGGATGCTCTCGCGCAGCAGCGCCCTGTGCGCCACCTTGAGCTCCGCCGGGTTGAACGGGAATTCGAACGTCCCGAACCGCATCGACATCAAGTTCGCCATCTACATCACCAGCCCATCCGTCATTCTGTCCGCCGGGTCGGCGCGGGGCGCGCCCGCACCGACTTCTCTTCATCCTCCATAGTATGCACCCGCCTCCGTTTCTGTCTCCGCTTCGGCCTGCGCGCCGCCGGCCTCAAGCTCCACGCGGTCCGCGCCCAGCTTTTTCCACACGCACGGCGCATAGCGCACGCCCGAGACGCAGACGGCAAAGCCCGCAAGCGAAACGACCGTTTCCGGCGCCGCAAGCCCCGTGATCGTCAGCCGATACACCGTCGGGCCGTCCACCACCGTGTGCGGCGCTTCCTCGCCGACCGAGCCGAAGCGCAGCGTTTTCGTCTCCCGCTCGACCGAAACGCCGTCCGCCGTGCAGGCGGCGCCGCCGATCTCCAGCGCAACGCGGTTTTCCGCCGCCGCGTTCGACGACGCCTCGACCGTGCAGGGCGTCACCATGCACCGCAGCGCGCCGTCGTACTGCATCTCGCCGCGCGCCACGCTGCGCACCGTGCACGGGATCGCCGCGAGCGCCGTGCAGACCGCTTCAAAAAGGTCCACCGCCGACCGGCGCTCCGCCGTGTACAGCCAGACGCCGAGCTTCACGCTGCCCGCGCCGTCCGTCACCGCTTCGCGCAGCAGCCCGACGCAGACCACCGGCCGCGCCGGTTTGCGGGAAAAATTCCCGTCGTACGCCGTGCGCACATCGGCCTGCGGCAGCGCCGCCCGCAGCCGCTCCGTCAGCGCCGACGCAATTTCACTGCCCGTCATCGCTCTCCCGCCTTTCCTCCAAAAGCGCTTCCACGCACACGCGGCCCCGCAGCCCGGCAACCGGCGCGCACTCGAGCACCGTGTACGCGCCCTGCGCCGTTTTCACCGTGGCCGCCCCGCCGGCAAGCAGCTCCGCCGCGTCGCCGATATAGCGGTAGAGCGGCGATGGCACGCTTCCGCACCGCCTGTAATCGTCCGTGCCGTTCTGCCGGTCCCGGCCGACCGCAAAGACGGCGCCGCGGCGCTTATAGACCGCGCCGTCCACGCACACCTCGACGCGCCCGGCCCGGCGGAACAGCCGCATCATGCCTCCCATGCGCGCACCCCGCCGAAGTAAAAGTCCGCGTCGTCGAGCAGGCCGGCAACCGCCGCGGCGCAGGTTTTGTAATAGTCCAGCGCGCGGGCGCAGTTGTTTTTGTACTCGGCGCGCACGTCCCCGGCCGTCAGGCTGTCCGGCGCGCACGACGCGTCGACCAGCGCGAGCTGATACGCCGCGTAGGCGGCCGCGGCCGCCGTCAGCGCCTCCGCATTTGCCGCAGCCTCCGCTTCCGTGCAGCGCAGACGCGCTTCGACCATGCGCGCCGCGTCGCCTGCAAGCGTCTCCAGAAGCGATGTGCGGTCGTCCTCTGTCAGCAGCATGAGCCGCGCGAGCACCGCATCCCTGTCCATCCGCTCACTCCTCTCCGTCCCCCGCGGGTCGCCGCTCCGCCGCAGCGAAGCGGCCCGCAGGGCTGATTTTTCCTCAGCTGCCCACCGTATAGGTGATGCCCTTCGCCGAGTCGGCGACGAGCTGCGCGAAGCCTGTGATCGCGCTGATGCCCGCGCGCTCCATCTGGCGGTCGATCAGCTTGTCGTAGTCGGTGACGATCTCGCCGGCCTGCACCATCTCGAGCGTGCAGCTCTTGTCGAGGCCGATGATCGTCGTGCCGTTCATCTCCGGCACATGCACGAGCGTCGCGCCGAGCGGCGTGATCAGCCTGCCCGTGCCGTGGAAGCTCTGGCCCGCCTGCGCGTCCTTGAACTCCGTCAGCTTCAAAAGCGCCTGCAGCGCGTCGGTGCCGACGAGCAGCGTCGTCAGGTTGTACGGGGAAAGCGAGCCCCAGAGCGCGACGAGGTCGTCGTAGGTCGGCGCCGCCGTCAGCGACTTCATCGTGATGCCTTCGCTCCCCTCGCTGCCGTCGCCCTCAAGGAGCAGGTCCGCCGCGTCGTTCATCTGCTGGCGCGCGATGTACGCGCCGATCTGGCGCAGCATCACCGTAAACAGGTCGAGCTTGTGGAAGCGCAGCGCCTCGTACGAGCTCGAGAGCAGGCGTCCGCGCTTGTGCAGCGTCACGAGCGTGCCGCTCGTCTTGATGACCGTCTCGGGCAGCTTCTCGCCCTCCTTTACCGGGTCGGCGATCTTTTCGGTCGTTTCGGTCGAGGCCTGGATCGTGCGGTAGTCCATCCCGTTGACCATCGTGACCGTCGCCACCATGTCAGGCAGGTGGTTCACCATCTCCATACCCTGCTTGACCGCGCGGGCGACGTACTCCGGGAACAGCGCCGCGCTCTGCGAGGAGGTGAAGAATTTCTCCACCGCGTCGCAGCCCGGGCCGCTCACCTTGATGCCGAAGCGCTTGAGCTGGCGCTGGTACGCGTCGAGCGACGCCATCGGCGTGCCCGCGTAGTTGTGCGAATCGTCGAGCTCCTCAAGCACCTGCGTGAAGCTCTTGCCGGGCACGCCGTACATGCCCTTTTCCAGTGTGATGTTCTCAAAACCCACTTAAATTCTCCCCTTTCAGATGTAAAACGCGCGGTCGTCCGCCGCTCGCTCCGTTTTTTCCAGGCTTCTCCCCGCAAGCTGCGGCGTCACCGGCATTTTCGCGTCCGCCATGCGCTGCAGTGCCTGCGCCATCTCCTCGAGCTCCCCGATCGAGAGCCCCTTGACGATGGCCGCCGTCAGCCCGGCGCCGAGCTCCGGCTGCGCGACGGCGCTCAGCTTCCGGATGCGCGCGCACAGCGCCTCGCGGTAGCGGTCGCCGCAGGCCGCGCGCTTTTCGAGCGCCTGCAGCTCTGCCCGCAGGCTGTCGAGCGCGGCCGTGTCCAGCGTCGCGGGCGCGTCCCCGGTCTCCAGCGCCTTTAAGAGCGCGCCGAAGGAATCGATCCGCTTTTCCGGCATGCCGGAGAAGCGCTTCACAACGCCCGCCGCGCGCTGCGCCGGCACCGCGACGAACGAAAACTCGTAGGCGTCGGTCGGCTCGTCGAGGATGCGCACGCAGCGCTCCCCGTCGTAAAGCCGCCCGCGCTGGTGGGCGCAGTGCTCTGCGCCGCAGACCGAGCACGTGCGCTTTGCGACCGCGCAGCCGACGCTCACCTCCTTGCGGATGCCGCTCTCGATCGACTCGATAAAGGCCGCCGTCTCCGCGTTCCTCGGCACGTACGCCTCCGCCGTAAGCTGGGCGTACGGCTCGCCGCGCGAGGTCCGCTTTTCCGGAAAGTCCTTCACCCGCGCCGCATAGATGCGCGCCGACTGGCCGCGGCTCGTGTGCTCGTGGTCGAGCAGGCCCGTTTTCCCCTCGAAGAGCACCGCGAGCTTCCCGAGCGCATCGCGCGTGAAGCACTCGTAGTCGCGGTCCACCTCGTTGTCGCAGAGCACGACCGAAAACGTATACACCTCCTCGGCCTTGTACGGGCGGCGCGTGTAGCGGTTGATGCGCTCCAGCGCGTCCCCGTCAATCTTCCCGGCGCCCTTTTCAATCACTCCGTTCATCCAAGTCCTCCTTTTCGGGCTGCGCCGCACCGGCGCGCCCCTGTTTTTCCAGCGCCGCCGCGCGCGCCGTCAGGTACGCCGCGTTCGCATGGTCCACCTCGTCCTGCATCGTGATCTCGTCCCACTCGATCGCGACCTCGTCCGAAAAGCCGTTCAGCCGCAGCCACACGCGGCAGATCTTCAGAAGCACCGGCTCCAGGATGCGCCGGTACGCGGTCAGTTCGCTCGTGAGCATGTCCGCCTGCTGGCTCGACATGCGCTCCGTCGAGGACCACGAAAGCCCCAGCAGAAACGGCGGCACGCCGAGCTTCGCGACGATCTGCTCGAGCATCTGCCGCACCGGCACGTCGCTCTCCATCTGCTGCCCGTCCGCGCCGATCGCGCGGATCGAAACGTCGCCGACCGCCACGAAATCGCTGACGCCCGGGCCGCGCATCGCGCGGCTCCACTCCTCGGCAAGCTGACCGGCGCGGTCGCCCGCGTTGACGTACCCCTCGTTTTTGCAGGTCACGGCGAAGCGCACGTTGCCCATGCGCTCCCAGTTGATGCCGATCGTCCTGTAGATGCGCAGCAAGATCTCGCTGACAAACGGCAGGCTTTTCAGGATCGACGTGCCCCGCGCGCTGCCCGGCGGCGGATTCAGCGCCGAGGACAGGATCAGCTCCGGGTACCGGCACGGCTCCACGCCCGTGCTGCGCACCACGAACACGCCCGATTCGAGCGGCGAGACGAGCCGGATCTCGAGATCCTCGAGTGAAGCGTTGTACAGCGCGCGGACCGCGCCGTCCGCGACGACGATCTCGCCGACCGCGTTGCCGTACGTCAGAAGCTGCTCGAAATACGTCGAGATGAAGCTGTCGACGCCCTGGTTCATGCCGTTGACCGGCACCGTCTGCAGAAAGCGCGCGAGCGCCGCCTCGGCGCGCCTGTCCGGGCAGAGCGCCTGAAAGCCGCCCACAAGGCGCACGAGCTTGAAGATCGCCGCGTCGATGATCGGCACCTGCTCGCGCAGCGCCCTGTAGAGCCCGCGCTCGCCCGCCGCCACCGGCAGCACCGGCGCGAGGTCGCCCTGCGTCTGGACCGAAACGGCGGTCTTTTTCCCCTTTTTCAGAAAGCCCAAAAACTCCCTCCTTCCCCGCCCGGCCGGCGTTCCACCGCGCAGGCAAACTGCCCGGGCGCGGGGAGCACCGTCGAGACAAAATAGCGGATGTCATCCATCGCGTGGTCGTTTTCCTTCACCGGCGCGTCGCGCGCGCCGTCGTCCGCCCAGCGGTACAGCGAAAGCTCGCGCACGGTGTCGGCGCAGCAGGCGCACAGGCGGATCCTCCCGCTTTTGAGCGCCGTCGCCGTCGCGCGGATGCCGTTGAGCACGTCGTTCTTCGCCGGCGTCACCGCATAGCCCCGGCTGCGCAGCAGCTCGATGAAGCTCGCGGCCGACGGGTCGCACACCACGGTCTCCGGCGTGCGGCCCTCCGTGAGGCGCAGGAAGCCGCGGAAGTGCTCCTCGTCGGTGCGCCGCTGCCCCGCCTGCCGCGCGTCGTAGTAGTATTCGTCGATGCGGTACCACACGCCGCCATTGAGCGCCCAAAGCCCCATCGAGGTCGGGTTCACCGTGCCGTAGTCGATCGAGACCGCGTAGCGCTCCGCCCCCTCCGGCGGCGCGTCGCACAGCAGCGCCGCCGCAAACGGGTAGATCAGCCCGCTCGCCGCCACCCACTTTCCCTCGATGAACCGGCTGTAAAACACGCCCGTGAACATCTGCCGGTAGCGCTGCCGCACCGCGCGGCTCAGGCCGGGGTTGTCGTCCATCGTGAAGTGCAGATACAGTGCATTGCGGCTCTCCGCCTTCAAAATCCACTCGCGGTAAAACCAGTGCTGCGGGTGCTCCGGGTTGCAGTTGAACCACAGCCGCGCCCCCGGCAGAGAGCACCGCGCGATGCCCTGCTCCACGAACGACCGCGGCATCAGCGCCACCTCGTCGAACAGGATGCCGCCGAGCGTCATGCCCTGGATCAGCGCCGCGCTCGATTCGTCCCGCCCGCCGAACAGGTAGAAGCGGTTTTCCCGCCCGTGGAAGCGCAGCGTCACGAGGTTTTCCGAATACCGCGCCCGCGCCGCAAAGCCCATGCCCCGCAGCTGCGGCAGCAGCTCCACGAGCACGTTGCGCCGCACCGAGCGGATCGTCTTGCCGCAGACCGCGAAGCTCACGCCCGAAAAGCGCGCCATCGCCCACAGGAAGAACGAAAGCCCCATGCAAACGGTCTTGCCGCTGCGCACCGCGCCGTCGCAGATGACCGCCGTTTTCTCCCGGTGCGGGCTGTTCCCGCCCCACCAGCAGAGCACGCGCATCTGCTTTTCGGAAAACGGCAGCGCCCTCACGGCTGCACCCCGCCCGCGCCGGCGTCCTTTTCCCCGAGCGCCGCCGCGCCGGCCTCGATCGCCCGCAGCAGCCCGTCCGCGCCGCTGTCCGCGCTTTCCAGCTCGCTCAAAAGCCGCAGCGCCTCGATCCGGTCGAAGAACCGGATCTCCATCCCGCCGCCCTTCGGCCTGCGGATCTCCGACACCGCAAATAGGTTCATGTTCCGCAGCGTCCGGGGGTTCAGTTTTTCGCAGAAAAGCAGCTTCACCGCGTCCCGGATGTCGCCGAACGCCAGCTGCCGGAACCCCTCCAGCGCCGTCTGCTCCTGCATGGATGACCACCTCCGTTGAAAGATTGAAGGTCCTCCGGCGCACGCCCCGCGGCCTCCGCCCAAAGCGGGCCGCCTTCGCGGCTTTCCGCCTGGAGCGCCGTCTTTTCCGCGCCCCGTCGTTCGCCGCGCCGCCATTTCGCCGCGCAGGGCCGTGCCGCCCAAAAAGTCCCTTCACTAATCCCCCGAAAAACGCAGAAAGTTTCCCACAAAAGGGAAACTTTCAAAAAATTTTCTTTTTCAACGCAAAAAAAGTCCGGCAGGCCCACGCCCCGAAAGCGGCAAAAAGGAGGCGGGCACCAAAAGCCCCGCCTCCCTTGCGGTTTTTTCTGTCTCGACCGCGGCCCTGCTTTCTTAAAGCTTGATCGGCTGGATCAGAACATAATAGAGCGCGTAAAAAATCACGTACGGCAGGCCGACGAGCGCCAGCATCAGCAGCACGTGGCGCATCTGCGGCGCGACCTTCAGGAACATGGTCAGCA
>DSLFI04101__coassemble_233_pt1 | contig 28393 bp, 22 predicted proteins | sample DSLFI04101__metabat2_high_PE_040 | metagenome-assembled genome bin DSLFI04101
GCACCTGCTTGACGTGCAGGGGGTCAGCGGTTCAAGTCCGTTAGCGCCCACCAAAAACAACGATAATGGAAGTTCCGTTATTGTTGTTTTTATTTTTTCTTTGAAACAGCATGAGAATCCTCAGCATTTCCGTCCGCGGAGAATCATGCAAAAAGGAAGGTCCGGAATCAAACAGATAATCTTGATTTTTTTACTCCGATGCATATAATCTTTCCTCCTGCTCCAACCGATTTACATCTCTGTTTTCTTTTATGGCAACTTGAAGACCCGCCTCTTACGCTTCCCCGCTCAAATCGATGATGCCGTCAAACAGGTTTCTGAAATCGTCCGACACATCGTGCGACACGAACAGGACCGTCTTGTGGAGGGCGAGTATCTTTTTCGTGATCTCCATCGCGAGCGCATGGTTCAGCCCGTTTGTGATCTCATCCAGCAGCATCACTTCGTTTGTCGTCACAAAGGCTCTGGCAAGCCCTATCCTTTTCTTCTCGCCGCCCGATATTTCTCTGGAGGAATCGATCTTTTCATCGCAATTCAGATTCAGCTGCAGGAAGTCGATCAGCGCGTCTATTTCCGCCTTGCTTTTTTCTTTTCCGAGCGTGATATTGTCCCGAACCGTATCTTCAAAAATGTATGTATCCTGCGACACGTAGGACACAAGCGGGTAGGATTCGGGCCGGGAGCCGAAGACCGAGATCTCTCCCGCGCTGGGCCCCATCTCACCGGCGACCATCTTCAATAAAGAGGATTTTCCGCACCCGCTCGTTCCGGTGATGAGGTACGACTTTCCCTTTTCAAAGCACAGGTTCAGATTCTCGAATAGCGCTCTGTCTCCATAGGACAGAGCCAGATCGCGAAGCACGATGCAGTTATCCGATCCGTTTCCGCGGTCGTCGGACGCCTTTTCCGTTTGGCCCTGATCCGGATTCTGGAATTTCTCATAGACGGGCTTGTTGGCCACGCGCTCGTTGATCAGAGAAACCATGGTCGCCACCGGGCCCGCGAGATAGTTCATCAGCTGCAGGAGCGTCACGGCTTCGCCGATCAGGATGGTTCCCTGAAACGCGAACAGCCCGCCCGCCAAAAGAATGATGACCTGCCCGAAGCCGCCCATGCCCTCCGAGACAACGTTGCCGAGCACATTGTGGAACCGAAAATCCTTTCTGCCGATTTCCTGCGTTTCCGATACGCGCTTATAGTTGCCGATCGCCCACTGCGTGCCGCCGTACCGGATCAGCTCGCGCCTTCCGCCGAGCTTGTCCTGAACAAAAGCAATGTAGGCCTGTGACTTTTCCAAAAACTGAGAGGATTTTTTCTGCAGGGACTTCTGGATGATCGTCGGGACGATCAGGGGAAGCGCCGACGCCGCAAGCGCGATCAGGAACAAAGCGAAGCTCAACGCGCTTACGCGGACGGCCGTGAAGACGAAAACGACGGCGATGTTGAAGAAATTCCATTTGTTGAGCAGCACGCCCGAATACAGCATATCGATATTCTGCGAATAGTCGGACAAGTCGACGTCCTTTTCGAGCGCGGACAGATCTGAAACGAATTTCTTCTCCTTGATTTCCTTCATCTTGAGGAAAGACAAGTGATACACGATTTTAAAGGCGAGGATCGGCAAAACCAGCCCCAAAGCAGCGTACACCGCGAGGAACACGATGCTCCACAGGAAGGATTCAAAATTGCCGGCAATCAGCTGATCGATCACCGTGCCGAGCTGCACCGCAGACTCCACCAGCACATAGGCGTTCGCCGTAAACGCCAGAACGGCCGCGGCATTCAACAAAAACTTTTTCATTTAGTTCCTCCATCTCTCTGTGTACATAACTGATTTCCACAGAGGTGTTTTCCGTCGATAAATGACGGCGAGTACAGCAGCCCGACGCCGCACTCTCCGGCCCTTTTTCACCGCAGACCGGCGATTTCCCGCCAGTTTCCCAAACCGCCCGAAAACCGCTTTATGCGCCCGTGCCGGACCGCATCCGCAGGAAGCGCTTCGCTTTTCCGCTTTTGTTTGTGATACTATTACACCACGACAGCAGGATAATGTCAACACGTTTTTCACACCGTTCGAGGCCGGTCCGCGGGCGGAACAGGCCCGCATCCGCGCACGCTTTGCCGCCGATGCGCACCGACCGAAAGCCCCGCATTTTGCGGGATTTCACGCCGTGGCCGTCCATGTTGTATATTATTCATATTTTTGAACAATTTTTCCGATGTTTGCTTCATGGTGCAGATGCTATTTATTCTGTAAAATTTTGGTAAATTCTGTCGAAGGAAGGCATTTACCATGAGGGAAGAGCTCCAAAGCGTGCTGAAAAGCCGGTTTCGCAGCGCGCTGATCCGGGTCCGCAACACCAAGCGCATCACGCAGGAGGAAATGGCCGCCCTGCTCGAAATCAGCCCCCGCGCCTATGCCGACCTGGAAAGCGGCCGTTCCTGCTGCAGCGCGGCCACGCTTCTGATGTTTCTGCACCTTTTCTGCCCCGGCGACCACCCCTTTCTGGCGGAGCTGTTCGCGGCCGTCGAAGAGGAGGACGGCGCCCCGGGCGCGCGGCTTTAGCGCGTTTGGCGCATCGCAGATCTGCTGCACTGTGCGCGGAAGGCACGCTTTTCCGGCTCAATTTCCCCTGATCCGCCCCGAATTTGACAGAACAAACCAAAGATGGAGGGTTTTATTGAAATGGATGGAAACACCGATCTGCTCTACGCGTCCGGCCCGCATGCGGCCGTGAAGAATTACCTGCAAATTCCCGTCGCGAGCTGCGACCTCTTCGAGGACGACGCGCTCCTCATTAACCGCCTGTTCTTTCTGCGCGCCCGGATTGCCGACGGCAAGCTGATCCTTTCGGTTTCGTATGAGGAGAACACCTTTCAGAAGGACGGCGACGCAGACCTGTACGTCCTGCGCACCACCTGCGGCACCACCGCGCCGGACTCCTTCTCGGTCAGCCTGACGTAAGCCGCCGAATTCTCCCGGTTTTCCGGCTTTTACGGGACAAAAAAGCAGAGCGCTGTGCGAATGTTTTACACAGCGCTCTGTTTTTCTATTTCTCTGCTTTTTATTTTCTTTCGTTTCGGCTGTTGTCAGTCCTCGGCCGCTTCGAGCCGGCTGTCGCCGCCCAGAAACGCGTCGAGCAGCTCGCCGTCCGGGCTGAGCCAGAATTTGATGCCGTGCCCGGCGTCCAGCGCGCAGCGGAACCGTCTGCCGGTCTCGAGGTCGAGCAGGCGGACCGTATCCGCCTCGCCCTCATTGACCAGCGTGTAGACGATCGATTTCTCGAAGCGCTGCACGCGCACCAGAACCGCGCGGTTCGGCTGCTCGTCCAGCACGCGGAACGTCCTGCCGCCCAGCCCTGCGCGGCGGAGCACGTCGCGGTACAGCTCGGCCGCCATGCGCTTGTCGTCGCTGAGCTCCAGCGGCAGCGGGTGGAAGCACAGCAGGCCCTCGCCGATTTCGTACGTGTACAGGCGGCTTTCCTCCCCGTCCTTCACGCATTTGTCGAGCGCGTGCATCGCGTCGCAGCCGCCCATGATGCGGTAGAAGCCGACCTCGCCGCGGTCCGTCCGCTCCACGTTGCGCAGCCCCTGCACGTGCAGCGCCGGATCGACGGCCGTCATGCGGGCGCGCGGCAGGTAGTACTCGTCCTGCTCCACGGAGCCGGTGACCAGAACCGTATTGCCGGACTGTGCGAGGCGCAGCAGCCGCGTCCAGGTCTCCTCCTGCAGGCAGCTTGCCGAGGGCACGATATACAGCTTTCCGCGCGCCGCCGCATAATGCTCGAGCGTGTGCTCGAGCGCGACGACAAAGTGCTCCTTCAGCGTGTAGCCGAGGATCTCGATCGCCGTGCGGACGCTTTCCTCCGCGAACGCCTGGTCGCAGGAGAAGTGACGCGCCGTCGGATGCACGACGACGATGGGGCTGTCCACGGTGTCGCGGCCGCCCATGTACGGCGCCATGCGCTGCTCCGCCGCCGCAAGCCTGCGGCAGCCGTCCATGCCGGGCGTTTCGGTGCCGTCGGCGCGGCAGATGCCGAGCGTGTTCTCGCTGACCTCCGGCAGATAGGGGTCGTTTTTCCACTGCCACTGCACCCAGTTGCCGAACGCGTAGAGCAGCTTGCGCTCGAGCACGGCGCCGATCTGCTCCGGGCGCAGGCGCTTGAAGCCGCGGTGGTCCTCCATCTGATACACGCCGAGCTCCTGCCCGCAGCAGATGCTGTCCGGCACCTTGTTCAGCATGAACTCCGCAAAGACGATGCCGTTTTTCTGCCACTGGTGCCAGTTCACGGTATCGACGTTGCCGGCAAAGTACTCGTCCTGCTCGCAGGGGATGCGGATGCTCTCGTCGCGGCCCATCAGCACGACCATGTCCGGCGCCCAGGTCCGGCCCAGCTCGCGGATGCTGCGGCACCAGCCGCTGTAGCTCTCGCGGGCGAAGCGGAAGAAGTCGGCCGTCACCGCGTGGAACTCGTACACCGTCGTGCGGTTGTAGGTGCGGAAAAAGGCCTCGTCGCCGGGCAGCGGGATTTCCTCAAAATCCGCGTACCGCACCGCGCACTGCCCCCAGCGGGCGCGCAGCGCGGCGATGTCGCCGCCGTAGCGGCTGCGCAGCCAGGCGCGCCAGTTTTTCAGCTCCGCCGGGTCGTAGGACGGGCGGCCGGTCGACCACGGGCGGCGCAGCGAATACGACGGCTCGTTGATGATGTCCATCTGCACGTTCGTATACGCGGCGAACGCCTTGAAAAAGTGCGTGAGCATGCTGAAGCACTTGCAGCGGGTTTCCGGATCGTGCAGCGCGCTCTTCTCGGTATCCCAGTTGTTCATCTCGACATTGCCGAGCACGAACTGCACCGTGAGCCCATGCTGCAGCGCCGTGTAGAAAAACGCCTGCAAAGCGCGGATGCCGCGCGCCGCGATCTCGCCCTCTGCGCCGTAAAACGCGAGCGCATTGCGCCACATGCCTGTGCGGATCAGGTTGAATCCGTCCGCCTGCAGCCGGCGCATGTCCCGGTCGCACAGCCAGGGGTTCATGTGCATGAAGCAGCTGCGGTAGGCGTCGGACACGAAATAGGTCGTGCCGTGCACCGGCGCCGTCTCGCCGCCCTGCACGTGGAACTCCGTGGAGACGGTTGCGTCGACCTGCATGCGCGGGAAAGCGTCGTTTGCGCGCGCGATCGACGCTTCCGAGAGCACGTAGAAGCCCGTCGTCACCGTCTCGCCGTTCACGGTACAGTCGACGCGGTAGGCGCCCTCCGGGCAGGCCGGGAGCATGATCTCCACGGTCTCGCCGCAGGCGGCCGAAACCGTCTTTTCCACAACGGGCGTCCATGTCTCCGCCTGATAGGACGGCGCGGACGCAACCCGCAGATGGATCCCGGCGGACGGCGCCGCCGCACGGCCCGTGCGCCGCACCGAGACGTAAACCGACGGCGTCTCGCCCGGCAGATACCGCGCATAGGCGGCCTCCGCATAGATAAGGCCGGCGTTTTCGGCCTCCTCGCGGATCAGCGCCCAGAACGCCTTTTCCGTCTCCGCGTCCGCCCAGAACGCGCGGGACGAGAAGTTGAAGTACAGCATGCTGCCCGCGTCGGGGCGGACGGTCTTGACCACGGCCTGCGCCTGCACGCGCCCCTGCGCATCCACGAGCGAAACCGCCGGCACGATGCGCCCGCTGATGTGCAGCGGCGGCTCGGGCACGGACTCTTCGGCCGCGGCGTCCCGCCCGAGGTTGTAGTTGGCGCTGCGCCAGTCGCCCGCGTCTTCGCAGCGCGCGAGAATCGCCGCCAGCGCCGCATAGCGCGGCGACGAAGGCTCCACGCGGCACGCCGCACGCTCCACCTGCAGCGGGACGTACAGGTCCACGCAGCCGACCGTCCGCAGCAGGTCCACCTGCTCCGGGAATATTTCAGGCGCGCCGCCGCGCATCCGGTACGGGACCGTCAGCGCATCGGGCGCAAGGTGGACCATCAGGCCGCCTGCGCGGTAGAAATCTGCGAGCGCACCGGCCGAGCGCTCCTCGAAATACCGGCCCATCGCGTTGACGACGACGTCGGCCCCGTCGAGCGGCGGGATTCCCCGGTCCGCGTCCACATATTCGACCGCCAGATCCGCCGGCGCCGTCGCGCCCGCCCGAAGCCACGGGATTTCCGTCCCGATCCGGCTGGTCAAAACAACTGCTTTTTTCATCATATTAATCCCCATTCCTTATTTTTTGTGCCGGTCGGCGAAGCCGATTGCCGCTTTGCTCGTCGCGGCAAAGGCACAAATACTGTGTGAAAAAGTATTTTTCGCACTAAGCCTCCCAATCGATTGCATTCCGCCTGCCCGCCCCCGGCTTCTGCTTTTCCGGGCCGGGCAGGCCGCCGCGCGCCGCGCCCGCCGTAAACCGGGGCGCGCGCAAAGCGGACATTCCAAGTATAGGAGCGAAACGCCGGAAAGTCAAACCCATTTTTGCAGACGCAGAAGCGCCGCGGGCTTTTCCGGCGGCGCTCCTCTTTTCTCTGTTCGATTTTCCGTGCGGTCAGGCCTTTTCCTTCGCAGCAGCTTCCGCCGCGATTTCCGCGTCCGGCAGGGCGGCCGGGAGGTCGGAGGCGCAGTGCGGGCACTTGACCGCGCCGATCTTCACATCGTCCGACAAGCAGTACGGGCAGGTCTTGGTGGCCGGCGCCGCCGGGGCCTCCTCCTTTTTCGAGACTATGCTGCGCGCCGCATTGACCGCCTTCATGACCGCAAAAATCACAACGGCCGTGATCAGGAACGTGATGACCGAATTGATGAAGGAGCCGATCGCAAAGCCGCCCGGCGCCCAGTTCTCAAACGTGGTGTCCGGCAGGAACAGGCCGACGATCGGCGTAACGAGATCCGAAACCGCCGAATTGACGACCGAGGTGAACGAGGAGGCGACCACAACGCCGACGGCCATATCGAGCACATTGCCGCGCGAAATGAATTCCTTGAATTCTTTCCAGATTTTTTTCATACGATGACCTTACCTTTCCTTTGTCTTTTCGGGCGTTTCTTTTCGACTGATTTTACCACAGCTCGACCGTTTTTTCAACTTCAGTCGTTTTATTTGCGCCAGACCGTTTAAAGCGGCGACTGCGCCGCCGCGCCCGCGCATAGGTATAGTTGAGCATACACAAAAAAATTTGCGTGTTTCCTGAAAGGCCCGGCCGCCTTCCCGCCCGGCAAACAACGCGCGCTTGCGCGCCCGGGGCCGCCGCCCCATTCTTTCGACGTTTTTTGACTGTTTTTTTCCTTCGGGTATTGTTGCGCTCGACAGAATATGCTATACTTTCGTATACCGAATGAAAAAGGAGATGAATGCATGGCATTCGACATTTGGAAATTTCTTTGGTATTTTATGCTGGCTTCCTTCTGCGGGTGGCTCTCGGAGGTCGCGTACAACGCCATCGTACACAAGAAGTTCAAGAACCCGGGCATGCTCAACGGCCCGTACTGCCCGCAGTACGGCCTGATGATCGCGCTGCCCTGGGCCGTACTGACCGCCCTGCACCTGGAACACGGCGTTGTGGCGACGCTTTTTTTCTGCCTGCTTTCCAGCGTGCTGGTCGAGTTCCTGTTCGCCTGGGTGCTGCGCCGCACGATAAAGCTGCGCCTGCGGGACTACTCCGGCTTTAAGTGGAATTTCCGGGGCTACATCTGCGTGCCGCTCGCACTGCTGCGCGGCGTGATCTTCACGCCGATTCTGATGTTCGTCGTCCCCGTTGTCGGCCTGCTTTTGAATTATGTCAACCGCACGGTCGGCTGGGTCATCCTCGGCGTCTTCCTCGGCATCCTGCTGCTCGACATCGTCATCACGATCATCACGATCGCCAAGCTGAGCCACCAGTTCAAGCGCCTTGCGGAGCTCGGCGCGATGGTGCGGGAAGCGCGCGACGCGCTCGGCAGCGCCGTGACCGAAAAGACGCTGGACGCCGCCGAAGCCATCGACGACCTCGACCTCGACGAAAAGCTGCTCAAGGCGCAGGAGAGCGCCGAGGAGAGCTACACCGCGCTGCTGAACAAGTCGAACTTCTTCAAGCGCCGCTTCCTCAGCGCTTCGCCCGACATGACCTCCGAGCAGTACGAAAAGGAGCTGGACGCATACCGCATCACGACGGCGGAGCGCAAAAAGCGGCGCGCGGAGCGCGAGGCGCGCAACCTCTACGAATACGAGGCGACCTTTGAAAACCCGGAGGACCGCCCGTTCGCCTTCGGCATGAACCTGACGAAGCTCTTCTGGATCTTCCTGATCGGCTGCGTCGTCGGCTTTGTGCTCGAGGAATGCTGGGCGTTCTTCATCGCGCACACGATCGAGCTGCGCGTCGGCCTCGTTTACGGGCCGTTCCAGCCGATTTACGGCGGCGGCGCGGCCATCATCACGCTCTGCCTCTACAAGCTCTACAAGCAGAACAGCGTCGTGATCTTCATCGCAAGCGGCATCATCGGCGCGGCGTTCGAGTACCTGTGCAGCTTGGGGCAGGAAATGGTGTTCGGCACCGTCTCCTGGGACTACAGCGACACGCCGTTCAACATCGACGGCCGCACGAACCTGATGTTCGCCCTGATCTGGGGCACGCTCGGGCTGATCTGGCTCAAGAGCCTTTACCCGGCGATTTCGCGCTGGATCGAAAAGATCCCGAAGCGCATCGGCGGCATGCTGACCGTCGTGCTGGCCGCCTTCATGATCTTCGACGCCTTTATCTCCTGCGCCGCGCTGATCCGCGCCGATGAGCGCAGCCGCGGCGTCCCGGCCACGTCGTCCTTCCAGCAATTCCTCGACCGCAACCTCGACGACGACTATCTGGCGCTCGTTTACCCCAACATGCAGAAGGTGAACGAGGACGGCACGAAGAGCGCGCCGCTCAAGGACATCGACTTTTCCGGCACGGCCGAAGATCTCCAGAGCGCCGAAAACGAATAAAAGCGACAAAAAACGCAGCGGGCTGTCTTTCCGGAGGCCCGCTGCGTTTTTGTATGTTCTTTTTTACCGTACCGCGCCCCGCTGTAAACGGCTGCGCCTTACTGCGCCAGCGCTTCGGTCAGGCGGCAAGCCGCGTCGGTCAGCCAGCGGATGTTCCGCTCGTCAAAGACCGTGTCGCGCTTTGTGTGGATCCTGCCCAGATACAGGCCGACCAGCGGCCTGCAGTGCATCGCCGCCACGCCGACGTGGCAGGGAAACTGCATCTGGTCCGAGGGGTACAGCGTTGTCGCCGAACACGCGAGCACGACGCTTTTTCCCACTGCCGGCACGAACGCCGCGCGGACCGCATCGTCGAACCGACCGCGCGCCTTTTTGCTGCGGATGACGAGCAGGTGGTCGCCGTCGGAAACGCAGTCGAAATTGACGAGCAGCTTTTCCTGCATGGCGGCGCGGTGCTTCTTGTAGAAAGCGCCGGAGCCGAACATGCCGGCCTCCTCCAAATCGAAAAACACGAAGGCGGCCTGCGCGCGCAGCGCCGGCGGCAGTGCTTCATAGATTTCGCAAAGCGTGATAACGCCCGAGGTGTTGTCGTTCGCCGTGTGCCGGTTCGGCCGCCCGCCGAGCAGCGCCCAGAAGAACGCAATGCACACCGCGAGAATGCCGAGCTGCCCGAGCCAGAGCTGCCCCGTCCAGAGCAGCAGCCCCACGCAGACCGCCGTCATGACGAGCAAGAGCGGCACGCAGAGCGCGAGCGCATACAGAAGGCTCACCGCGATGTTCTTCGGCGTGACAAAGTTCGGCACCGGCAGCACGGCGCACGTGTCGTAATGCGCCGTAAAGACCACCTTCGCGCGCTCGACGTCGCCGAGGATTAGGTTCCGGCTTTTCAGAACGCCGCCGGTCTCCACCCGCAGCGCCGGATAGCGCGACTGCATCCACGCGATGAACGCGGTTTTCTGCGCTTTCGTTTTGCGCACCTGCCAGCGCTCCAGAATTTCTCTTGCCGTATCCGTCATATCCGCGCCCTCACACCGGCAGGTTTTCGAGCACGTACTGAATGTGCTCGTCCCAGAACGCCCAGCTGTGCGTGCCGGGGAACTCCGCGTAATCGCACGCGATGCCCAGCGCGTCGAGATGCGCCTTGAAGCGGCGGTTCGGCCCGAGCGCCAGCGTGTCCTCCGTGCCGCAGCGCAGAATCAGCTTCGGCAGCGCAGCGCCGCCCGCCTTCGCCTTTTCGGCCAGGCGGAACAGGTTGTCCGCGTCGTTTTGCTCAAACTCCGCCGGCGAGCCGAAGTTCAGGAAGAACTGCATCCCGCGGTCGTAGTCCGCCGGGCTGAGCTGCGCCCGGTTCGCGCGCAGCGTCGCGATGTCCGGCACCGCGCGGACGGCCTCCGGCAGAATGCCGAGGCGGTCGCAGCCCGCGGAAAGCGCGCCGACAACGGAGAATTCCTCCGGCAGCGCGAGGCCGATCTTCAGCGCGCCGTAGCCGCCCATCGAGAGGCCCGCGACGAATTTTCCACCGCGCTCGCGGGAAAGGTTGAAATACCGCGCGCAGACCTCCGGCACCTCCTTCGCGACGAAGTCGAAGTAGCGGAAGCCGTACTGCTGGTTCGTGTACGCGCCGAGGTGCGTCGTCATCATGACGACCGCAAGGCGCTTTTCCGCGACGTACCGCTCGATCGACGTGCGCCGCTGCCAGATCGTCTGGTCGTCGCTCGTGCCGTGCAGCAGGTACAGCGCCGGGATCGGCGCATCGCTTTTCTCCTGCAGGCCGCCGACGCCGATGCCCTGCGTGTTTTCCGGCAGGATGATCGTCAGCGCCGTCTGCATGCCCAGAACGGGCGAAAAATACTTGAAGTCCACAAGTGCCATTTTAATCCCCATTCCTTATTTTTTGTGCCGGTTGTGCCGGTCGGCGAAGCCGATTGCCGCTTTGCCCGTCGCGGCAAAGGCACAATATGCAAAGCCCATGCGCTTTCGGAACATCCGGTATGTCACGCGGTCACTGTGCATCCGAAACGAATTCGATAAACCGGCGGAACGCCGCGCGGCCCTCGGGCGTGCATTTGTAGACGCCCGCGTCCTCGAGCACCCGGACGAACACCGCGCCGACCTCGTCCCGCAGGATGGCCTCGGCGTTTTCCGCATTCAGCGCCGGATGCTTCTGCACGACCGCCTTCGCCCAGTCGGCGTGCTTCGCGATGCGGTCGTCCGCCGCAACGTCCGCGCCGCGCACGAGCGCATCGGCGAGCAGGCGCAGCTCCTCTTTCAAGCGCGACGGCAGCACCGCAAGGCCCATGACCTCGATCAGGCCGATGTTCTCCTTCTTGATGTGGTGCAGCTCGTCGTGCGGGTGGTAGACGCCGAGCGGGTACTGCGCGGTCGTGATGTTGTTGCGCAGCGCGAGGTCCAGCTCGTACACGCCGTCCACGCAGCGGGCGATCGGCGTGATCGTGTTGTGCGGCTCGCCGTCCGTCTCGGCAAAGATGAACGCCGCCTCGTCCGTGTAGCCGCGCCAGCAGCCGAGCACGCGCGACGCGAGCGAAATCAGGCGCGCCGGCTCCTTCGAGCGCAGGCGCAGAACGGAAACCGGCCAGTTCAGGATGCCGGCCTCGACGTCCTCGAAGCCGCGGATCGTGCAGTGCTCCTCGATGTTCGCCTTCGCCATGGCAAACGTGTAGCGGCCGCCCTGATAATGGTCGTGCGTGAGGATCGACCCGCCGACGATCGGCAGGTCGGCGTTCGAGCCGAGGAAGTAGTGCGGGAACTGCTCGACGAAATCGAACAGCTTCCGGAAGGTGCGCTCGTCGATCTGCATCGGCACGTGCTCGCCGCAGAAGACGATGCAGTGCTCGTTGTAGTAGACGTACGGCGAATACTGGAAGAACCAGTCCGCGCCGTTGATCGCGACCGGCACCGCGCGGTGGTTCTGCCGCGCCGGGAAATCCATGCGGCCCGCGTAGCCGATGTTCTCCTTGCAGAGCATGCAGGCCGGATAGCCCGAGGCCTTCATCTTCTTGGCCGCGGCGATCGCCTTCGGGTCCTTCTCGGGCTTTGAAAGGTTGATCGTGATGTCGATGTCGCCGAAGCGCGGGTCGCGGTACACCCACTTGAGGTCGCGCGCGACACGGTCGCGGCGGATGTAGTTGCAGTCGCCGCAGAAACGGTAGAACCAGTCGGTCGCCTTTTCCGGGGACTGCGCATACAGCGCCTTGAATTTTGCGTTGACCGCCGAGGGGCGCATCGTCAGCAGGCCCATCAGCTTCGTGTCGAACAGGTCGCGCGCCGTCACGCCGTCGCCGATGACGCCGCGTAAAACGGCTTCGTCGCAGAGCGTGTCCAGAAGCGCGCCGAGGCTTTCATACTGTGCCGGCGGCTCCTCCTTCCAGTCGTCCTCGCCGAACGCCTCGAGCAGCCGGTTGCGCGTGTAGATCGCGTCGTCCGGCTCGATCAGCCCCGTTTTCACGCCGTATTCGACGAGCGCTCCGATTTTTCCGTACAGCATAAAATCACCCTCCTGTTTCCTTTCCCGCCCGGCGCTGCCGCCGAACGGGCCCGCGGGGCGTTTCGCCGTCCCGCATGCCTCTTTGCTTCTGCGTTTTACGGCTGCGCGGCAAAGCGCAGCGTGAAGATCAGCGCGTCCTCGCGGAGCGCCGTATAGAAATTGCGCCGCACACCGGCCTGTTCAAAGCCGAGCGACGTGTAAAGCGAAACTGCCGGCCGGTTCGACGCGCGCACCTCGAGCGTGATGAACGCGCCGCCGTCCTCCTGCGCGCGCCCGATCAGCGATGCCGTCAGCGCGCGGCCGATCCCCTTCCCGCGGTGCGCGGGGAACACGGCGATGTTGTCCACATAGCTTTCGCCGAGCACCGTGTGCATCCCGGCGTAGCCGAGCACGTCGCCCGCCTCCACGGCCGCGATGAAATACGCCGCGGGGTTCTCCGTCTCCTCCAGAAGCGACTTTTCGCTCCACGGCTCCGAAAAGCACAGGCGCTCGAGCGCCGCGATCTGCGGGACGTGGCAGGCCTGCATCCGGACGATTTCCATTGCGCTTCCCCCTTTCAAACTCCCGGCCGCCGAAGCTCAAAAGCCGAGGTAGTGCTGGAAGCGCTGCAGCTCCTCGCACAGCTTGTCCCGGCAGCGGCGGTATGTATCGAGATCGCCGCCGAACGGGTCCTCGATGTAATGCGGCACGTAGATCCGCTCGGCCGGCACGCCGGCCTGTGCCAGGATGTACGCGTGCGTCTTGGACATCGTGAAGTACACGTCCCAGATGTCGATCTCCTCCGGCGTGAAGCGCCGCGTGATGTGCCCGCTGATGTCGACGCCGATCTCCCGGCAGACGGTCACCGCGTTTTCCGCGGGGCGCTCGCCCTCCACGGCGGAAAGGCCCGCGCTCTGGCACATGATGTTTTCGAATCCGCGCTGCTCCATGTCGTGGCGGAAAATGCCCTCCGCCATCGGGCTTCTGCACGTATTGCCCGTGCAAACAAACAGTATCTTCATTTTCGTTTTGTACCTCTTGCTGTGGTGATTTTCCCGGTTTCAAGCCGCATTTCGACCCGGAATCCGGCTGCGGCGCGGGCTCCCTCCCCCGCACGCCGCGCAAAACCGCACGGGCAACAAAATAAAGCACGCCGCGCGGTATATGAACAATATACCACAGCCGGCGTGCAATTTCCACTGCATTTTGTAGCTGTATTCAAAAAAATCCGTGAACATTCTGCAAACGACCGCTCACAGCCTGCGGTAAACCAGAAACCGGAACTTGATCTCGGTTTGCAGCGTATCGAGCCGCCGCAGCCGCTCGCCGCCCGCAACGTCCGTCTTCCAGTAATACGGCGTCATGGAGAACAGCGCCTCGATGTTTTCCGCGCCCTCGACGGTGATCTCCCGCCGCACGCTTTCGCTGCCGAGAAACGCAAAGCCCTCGTAGTCGGTGTCGCGCTCCTCGTTTTCGTACGGCGCGGCGTACAGCACTTCCTTCATGCCGTAGAGGTGGCGCGCGCCGGGCACGGCGAGGATCATCACGCCGCCGGGCTTCAGGACGCGGCGGAACTTCGCCGGGACGATCGGCGCGAAGACGTCGGTCAGCACGTCGGCGCTTTCCGCCGCGCAGGGGATGTGAAACAGGCTCGCGACCGCAAAGTCGATGCCCTTGTACCTGCCGGCCGCCGCCTTGACCGCAAACTTGGAAATGTCGATGCCCGCCGTGCCGCCGCCCTTTTCCCGCGCAACCTGCGCGAGCGCCGACGTGTAGAAGCCCTCGCCGCAGCCGGCGTCCAGCACGGCGCCGCCCTGCGGCAGGTGCTCCGCCGCAAGGCGGCACAGCGCGTCGCGGAACGCGTCGTAATGGCCGAGCGCCAGAAACCGACGGCGCGCGTCGACCATCTGCTTTGTGTCGCCGGGCACCTTCGCGTGCATCTGCTGCACCGGGAGCAGGTGCACGTACCCCTGCCGGGCAATATCGAAGCTGTGGCCCTGCGGGCAGACGAGCGCGCTTTCCCGCCTTTCGAGCGGGCCGCCGCAGGTGGGACAACAGAAGATCATGCGCTCACCCCTTTGCCGCGTACCAGCTCTGGCCGCTCTTCGCGTCGGCGATCATCGGCACGCTCAGGGAGACGGCGTTTTCCATCTCCTCGGTGAGGATCTTTTCGACCCGCGCGGTCTCCGCATCCGGGCACTCGACGATCAGCTCGTCGTGCACCTGCAGGATAAGCCGGGCCTCGAGCTTTTCCGCAAGCAGGCGGTCGCGCACGCGGATCATCGCGATCTTGATGATGTCCGCCGCCGCGCCCTGGATCGGCATGTTGCGCGCCACGCGCTCGCCGAACGCGCGCATGTTGAAGTTGGAGCTCGCAAGCTCCGGCAGGTAGCGCCGGCGCCCGAACAGCGTCTCCACATAGCCGTTTTTCTTCGCTTCCTCCACGACGCGCTCCATGTATTCGGCGACGCCCCTGTAGTTTTTCAGGTAGTCGTGGATGTAGTCCTCGGCCTCGCGCCGCGTGACGCCGATGTCCTTCGCGAGCGAAAACGCGCCGATGCCGTACACGATGCCGAAGTTGACGGCCTTCGCGCGGCTGCGCATCTGCGGCGTGACGAGCTCCTCGGGCATGTCGAACACGCGGGCGGCCGTCGAGGTGTGGATGTCGCGGCCGGATTTGAAATCGTCGATCATCTGCGCGTCGTTCGCGACGTGGGCGAGCACGCGCAGCTCGATCTGCGAGTAGTCGGCGTCGACGAGCTTGTGCCCTTCGGGCGCGATGAAGAACCGGCGGAATTCGCGGCCGATCGCCGTGCGCACCGGGATGTTCTGCAGGTTCGGCTCGGTCGAGGAGATGCGGCCGGTCCGCGTCTCGGTCTGGTTGAAGTTCGAGTGGATGCGCCCGTCGGCCGCGATGACCTTCAGAAGGCCGTCGCAGTACGTGGACTTGAGCTTTGAAAGCGTGCGGTAGCGCAGGACCTTGTCGACGGCCGGGTGCACGTCGCGCAGCCCCTCGAGCACGTCGGCGTTCGTCGAGTAGCCGGTCTTCGTCTTTTTGCCGTGCGGCAGGCCGAGCTTCACAAACAGCGCCTCGCCGAGCTGCGCCGGCGAATTGACGTTGAACACGTAGCCGACGTCCTCAAAGATCTCCTGCCGCAGGCGCTCTGCCTCGGCGGCAAGCTGCTCGCCGTACGCGCCGATCGCCGCGCGGTCGACGAGGAAGCCGCTCTCCTCCATCTCGCCGAGCACGAGCGCGAGCGGGAGCTCGATCGTCTCGAGCAGCTCGTGCTGGCCGTTTTCGTCGATGGCCCGCTGCAGCGCCGCGCAGACGCCGGCCAGCGCCGCCGCGGCAGACGCGGTCTCGTCCTCGTATACCGCTGCCGGCACGCCGTATTCCGCCGCGAGCCGCCCCACGGTGTAGTCGGAGCCGGATGGGTTCAGCAGGTATGCCGCGAGCTCCGCGTCCATCGCCGCGTTTTCAAGCCGTTTGCCGAGCCGCAGCGCCGCGCGGTGCAGCCGCTTGACGCCCGACGTGTATTTCCGGATCTCCCGGCTCGAAAGGAACGCGCGCAGGAACGCGTCGTCCGCGGGGACCGCGGCGATCTCCATCGCGCCGCCGAACTTGCCGCAGATGTAGAGCTTTTCGAGCGCGTCGCCGTTCCACTTCGGCAGGAAGTACGCTTCGCCCCGGTCCTCGCACTGGGCAAGGACCGCCGCGCCGTCCGCGTATTCGTGCACGGGCAGCGTTTCGGCGGCCGCGGCGGCCTCCGCTTTGGCCGGCGCCGCGCCGGGCGTGATGTGCAGCCGCTCCATCAGCTTGAACAGCTCGAGCCGCGTCATCAGCGCGGCGGCCGCCGCGGGGTCGCCCGCCGTCGGCACGTAATCCGCAAGCGCGGTGTCGATCGGCGCGTTCCGGCGGATCGTGCCGAGGTCGTAGCTCAGAAAAGCGTTGTCTCTGGAGGCCTCGAGCTTTGCGCGCATGCCGGGCTTGATGTCGAGCGTCTCGAGGTTGTCGTAGATATACTGCAGGGAGCCGAATTTCCGGATCAGCTCGCCCGCGCCCTTTTCGCCGATGCCCGCGACGCCGGGAATGTTGTCCGAGGTGTCGCCCTGAATCGCCTTGATGTCGATGAGCTGCTTCGGCGAGACGCCGTAATCCTCGCGGATCTTCGCCTCGTCGTAGACCGTCACGGCGGACTGGCCGAACTTCGTCGTCGCAAGGCGCACAGTCGTCTGCGGCGAGACGAGCTGCAGGCTGTCGCGGTCGCCGGTCGCGATCATGCAGGTGTCGCCCTTTTCCTCGCACGCCCTCGCGAATGTGCCGAGGATGTCGTCGGCCTCCCAGCCCTCGCAGGTCACGATGCGGTAGCCGAGGTCCTGCAAAAGCTCCTTCAGAAGCGGCATCTGCGCCGCAAGCTCCGGCGGCATGCCCTTGCGCTGCGCCTTGTAGCCCGCGAACGCCTTGTGGCGGAACGTCGGCGCGCGCATGTCGAACGCGACGGCGACCGCGTCCGGCTGCGTCTCCTCCTTGAGCTTTTCGAGAATATTCAGAAATCCGACGATGCCGTTTGTGAATTCGCCGCTCTTCGTCGTGAGCAGCTTAATGCCGTAAAACGCGCGGTTGACGATGCTGTTGCCGTCGAGCACCAGAAGTTTCACCGGTTCCGTCTCCTTTCACACCTGTTGTTTTATGCTTTTAGTATGGCCCGAAGCCGCCGCATTACGGCGCCTGGGGCTCGTCCCTGTTTTCGATATACACCCGCTCGAGCAGCCGGTCAAGGTCGGCGGGCACCGTCAGCTCGCCCGCCATGCGGCGGAACTCCGCGGCGCCGCGCAGGCCGTGCATGTACCAGGCCACGTGCTTTCTCGCCTCGCGCATGCCGCGCCCCTCGCCCTTTGCGGCGCAGAGCGCGTCGATGTGCCGCTTGATGACGACGATGCGCTCCGAGACCGTCGGCGGCGGCATGATGCGCAATCCCGCGCTGAAATAGCCGTTGATCTCGCGGAAGATCCACGGGTTGCCGAGCGCGCCGCGCCCGATCATCACCATGTCGCAGCCGGTGTCCGCCATCATCTTGACGGCGTCCTGCACGCAGCGCACGTCGCCGTTGCCGATGACCGGCACCGAAACGCTCCGCTTCACCGCGCCGATGATGTCCCAGTCGGCGGGCGGCTCGTACATCTGCGCGCGCGTGCGGCCGTGGACGCAGATCGCGTCCGCGCCGGCCTCCTCGCAGTATTTCGCGACCTCCACGGCGTTGACGCTGTTTTCGTCCCAGCCCTTGCGGATCTTGACCGTGACCGGCAGGTCGACGGCGGCCTTCACGGCGCGCACGATGTCCCCGCACAGCGGCGGGTTCTTCATCAGCGCGCTGCCGCAGTTGTTGCCGGCGATCTTCGGCACGGGGCAGCCCATGTTGATGTCGATCGCATCGGGGCCGGCCTGCGCCGCGCGCTGCGCCGCCGAGGCGAAGATCTGCGGGTCGTCGCCGAAAAGCTGGATGGCGACGGGGTGCTCCTTTTCGCCGAGCGTGATGAGCTCCTCGGTCTTTTTGTAGTTGTACTGCAAAGCGCGCGTCGAGACCATCTCCGTCACGCAGTACGCCGCGCCGAACGCGCAGCAGATCTCGCGGAACGGGCGGTCGGTCGCGCCGGCCATCGGGGCCAGCGCCGCCATGCCGTTCAGCGTAAGGTTTCCGATTTTCATAAACAATCACCAGGCGGGACCTGCGCGCGGCGCGCACCGGCTCCCGACGATCCTTCCATTTTATCCTGCGGCCGCGAAAGGCCCGGCTGCAAAAAGCCGTGCCATGCCTCAGCCGTTCCCTTCTTCCCCGCGCAGCTCGTCGAGCGACTGCTCGTAGGCCGGGAGGAACTCCGTAAGGAACACGTCCGCCTCCGGCAGGCGCATTTCGGCAATCGTGCGGCGGAGCGTCTCCTCCGCCGCGAGGAACTCCCGGTTCCCGGTCTTGCGCTCCTCGATGCACTTGATCACCGCGCTGATCTTGTCCGCCGCCTTGACAAGCGGCAGCAGCGCCTCGTCGCCGGGCGCGCCGCCCGCAAGCAGCGGGGCGTAATCGCCGCGCAGGTCCGCGGGGAGCATCGCGAGCAGGCGGTCCGCCGCAAGCGACTCGACCTCGCCGTACGCGCGGCGGATCTCCGGGCTGTGGTACTTGACCGGCGTGGGCAGGTCGCCGGTGATGATCTCGGTCGCGTCGTGGAAAAGCCCAAGCACCGCGGCGCGCTCCGCATCGCACGGCACGCCGAAGCGGCGCGTGCGCAGCAGCGCCAGCGCATGCGCGAGGACCGCCACGTCGAGCGAGTGCTCCGCGATGTTCTCGCTCTGCGTATTGCGCATCAGCCCCCAGCGGTTGATGTATTTCATGCGCGAAAGCATGGCAAAAAACTGATTCATCCGCCTGCCCGTCCTTTCTTCATTCCCCTTTATTTTAGCCGACGCACCGGAACTTTTCAATAAAAATTCCTTAAAAAACAAAAATTGCCTTTAATCCCTACAGCGAGTGTGCTATAATTTTATAGAATATTCTGAAAACAGGAGGACAAGCTCTTGGATACCTCGAAGGTGCATACCGGCGAACGGCTCAGAAGCCGGGTGCGCGGCAACTATTTTCTCCATTCCTTCTTGTTCGGCTTGGCGCTTGCCTTTGTCATTTTTCTGCCGTTTATTCTGGTGGACGGCGGCCGCTTCCTCTTTTACGGCGACTTCAACGTGCAGCAGGTGCCGTTTTACCGGCTGGCGCACGATGCGGTGCGCTCGGGCAACATCGGCTGGAACCATCTGACCGATCTCGGCGTCAACTTCATCGGCTCGTATTCGTTTTACCTGCTCGGCAGCCCGTTCTTCTGGATCACGATCCCGTTCCCGGGCGAATGGCTGCAATACCTGATGGGGCCGCTCTTCATCCTGAAGTTCGCTTCGGCCTCCCTCACGGGCTACGTGTACCTGCACCGCTACGCGCGCAACCCGAACACGGCGCTGCTCGCTTCGCTTCTGTACGCGTTTTCGGGCTTTTCCGTCTACAACATCTTCTTCAACCACTTCCATGAGGCGATCATCGTCTTCCCGCTGCTGCTCGCCGCGCTGGACGAATACATGTACACGCGCCGCCGCGGCATCTTCGCGCTCGCGGTCGCAACCTGCTGCATCGTCAACTACTACTTCTTCGTCGGCATGGTCGTTTTCACCGTGATCTACTTCTTTGTCCGCCTGTTTTCGGGAAGCTGGAAGATCACGGTGCGGGACTTCCTGCTGCTCGCGCTCGAGTCCGTGCTCGGCCTCGGCATCTCCTGCATCCTGCTCGTGCCGAGCGTCCTGTGCATTCTGCAGAACTACCGCGTCTCCAACCCGATCAGCGGGTGGGACGCGCTGCTGTACGACAAAAACCAGCGGTACGTGCACATCCTGCAGTCGCTCTTCTTCCCGCCGGACCTGCCCGCGCGCCCGAACTTCACGCCGGATTCCGGCTCGAAATGGGCGTCGCTCGGCGCATGGCTGCCGATGTTCAGCATGACCGGCGTCATCGGCTGGCTGCAGATGCGCCGCCGCCACTGGCTGAAGAAGATGCTCTGGATCCTCTTCTTCATGGCGCTCATCCCGGGGCTCAACGCCGCGTTCCAGCTTCTGAACGCCTCGTACTACGCCCGCTGGTTCTACATGCTGACGCTGATGATGGCGGCCGCCACGATGATGGCGCTCGAAAACCCGCGCATCGACTGGAAGCGCTCGATCAAGTGGACGCTGGTCATCACGGCCGTCATGGCGCTCGTCATCGGCCTGATGCCGACGCTGATCAAGGAGGACGGCGAGGTCGTCTCCGTGACCTACGGCCTCGAAAAATACCCGACGCGCTTCTGGTGCTACGTGGCGATCGCACTGATCTGCCTGACGCTCGTCGCGTTCCTGCTGACGTTCTACGTGCGCGGCTCGAAAAAGTTTTTCCGCGCCTCGTTCGTCTGCCTGAGCGCCGTCATCACGCTGTACTCGATCTACTTCATCGCGCTGGGCAAAACGCAGTCCGCCTACACGTTCGACCACATCATCCCCTACGCGCTCAACGGCGGCGAGGACGTCGCGATCGACGACCTGCGCGACGACCGCGTGCGCGTGGACTTCTATGAAAGCCTCGACAATTCCGCGATGTTCTGGCAGGTGCAGTCGATTCAGGCATTCCACAGCATCGTGCCCGGCTCGCTGATGGAATTTTACGATTCGATCGGCGTGCAGCGCGACGTCGCCTCCCGCCCGGATACGACGCACTACGGCCTGCGCGCGCTGACCAGCGTCAAATACCTCTTCGACAACGACCACGACGAAAACTATTTCGCCGGCGAGGATTATGCCTCCCCCGAGATGCCGGGCTGGATGTACTACGGCAACGCCAACGGCTTCGACATCTGGGAAAACGAGAACTACATCCCGATGGGCTTTACCTACGACCATTACGTGACTGAGGAAACGTACGACGCGACGCCGGAGGACCGGCGCGACCTGCTGATGCTCAAGGGCATTGTGCTGACGGAGCAGCAGATCGAGGAATGGGGCGACATGCTCACGGAGCTGCCCGCGGACCAGGTCAGCTACACGACCGCGGCCTACGAGGCCGACTGCGCGGACCGCGCCGCCCTGACCTGCGACACCTTCCAGTACACAAGCACCGGCTTTACGGCGACAATCTCGACCAGCCGGGACGTTCCGGTCTTTTTCAGCATCCCGTATGAATCGGGCTGGAGCGCTTACGTCAACGGCGAGGAGGTCGACATCGAGCGGGTCAACGTCGGCTTCATGGCGATCCGCGTCAACGCCGGCACGGACGTGCAGATCGAATTCGTCTACGAGACGCCGGGCCTGCTGCTCGGCGCGGTGATCACGCTCGTCTGCATCATCCTGCTCGTGCTCTACCTGCTCTGCATGCGCACGGTCGAAAAGTACCGCCGCCATGTGGTCATCGTCCCGCACAACATGGTCGTCCGGCCGCTTTCCCACTACGCCAAGAAGCACAAAACGAGCTTTTCAAACAACACACTGATCCGCCTGAAGCCGCGCCACATGGCAGACCGGGCGCTGGAGAAAAAGGAGGGCTTTACAAATGACGACTGATCGAACCGCACCGGTGCTGTATCTGGTGATCCCCTGCTACAACGAGGAGGCCGTGCTGCCCGAAACCACCAAGCGGCTGACCGAAAAGCTGCACGCGATGATCCGCGCCGGGCAGATCGACCGCGAGAGCCGCATCCTCTACGTGGACGACGGCAGCCGCGACCAGACCTGGGCGCTCATTTCCGAGTACAGCGCCGCGATCCCCTACGTGGACGGCGTGAAGCTCGCGCACAACCGCGGCCACCAGAACGCGCTGCTCGCCGGGCTGATGACCGCCATGCCGCTGTGCGACTGCGCGATCAGCATGGACGCCGACCTGCAGGACGACATCGACGCCGTCGACCGCTTCGTGGAGAAATACATGGAGGGCTGCGACGTCGTCTACGGCGTGCGCAACAAGCGCGACAAGGACACCTTCTTCAAGCGCACGACGGCCGAGGGCTACTACAAGTTCCTGCGGCTGCTCGGCGTCGACATCGTGTTCAACCACGCGGACTACCGGCTGATGAGCCGACGCGCGCTCGAGGGCCTTTCCGCGTACAAGGAGGTCAACCTCTTCCTGCGCGGCATCGTTCCACTGATCGGCTTCCGGAGCGACTACGTCTATTACGACCGCGGCGAGCGCTTCGCGGGCGAATCGAAATACCCGCTGAAAAAGATGATCGCGCTCGCGCTCGACGGCATCACCTCGTTCAGCGTAAAGCCGCTGAAGCTGATTTCGAACCTCGGCATTCTGATCTCGATTCTGAGCGTTTTCGGCCTGCTCTACGCGCTGATCTCCCATCTGCTCGGCGTCACGGTCGCGGGCTGGACCGCGATCGTCGCCTCGATCTGGCTGCTCGGCGGCCTGCAGATGCTCTGCCTCGGCGTCGTCGGTACCTACATCGGCAAGATCTACAGCGAGGTCAAGCAGCGCCCGCGCTACCTGATCGAAACCCACCTGAAGGAAAGCGACACGCCCAAAGGCGACAAGGCGGAGTAAATCCGCCTGCTGCGCGCGGCGGCTGTGCGCTTCAAATCTGAACATGAGCATAAAAAATCAGGGTCCCGGAGATTTCCGGGGCCCTGTTTTGGTTTACGGATTCAAATAAGATTCATCGAAAACTGCGGAGAACATGCGCAGCTGCGTCTGCACTCAGCCCTTGACCGCGCCGATCGTGATGCCCTTGACGAAATACTTCTGGAAGAAGGGGTAAACGATCAGGACCGGGAGCACGCCGACGACCGCAATGGCCATGCGGATGCCGGTGCTCGGCATCGTCGCGGCGATTTCTGCGGCCGAGGCCGCGTCCATGCCGCTCTTCAGCGCCTGCACGTCGCGCAGCATGTCGTTCAGGAACACCTGTATGCTGTACAGGTTTCTGGTCTGCTGCAGATAGTAGAGGCCGTTTTTCCAGTCGTTCCAGTAGGAAAGGCCGATCAGCAGCGTCATTGTCGCGATCATCGGAACGCTCATCGGGATGACGACCGTACCGAGAATGCGGAATTCGCCGGCGCCGTCGATGCGCGCCGCCTCAATGACCGCATCCGGGATGTTCGTGTTGAAGTACGTGCGCATCATGATGACGTAGAACGCATTGACGAGCAGAGACGGGACGATCAGCGCCCAGAGCGTGCCGCTCACCTTGATGTAGCGCGTGTACATGATGTACGTCGGCACAAGGCCGCCGGAGAACAGCATCGTGAAGAACACGTAGAACGCGAGGCCGTTGCGGCCGGGCAGGTCGCGGCGGGAAAGCGGATACGCCATGAGAATCGTCATGGCAAGACCGGCCACCGTACCGATAACGGTGACGAGGATTGTGATGCCGTACGCCATGAAGATCTTGTTGCTGCTCTTGAACATATAGGAATACGCCTCCAGGCTGAACTTCGTCGGGATGAACGAGTAGCCGCTGCGGATCAGCTCGCTCTCATCCGTGAAGGAGGAGGCGATCAGCAGCACGAACGGGAGGATGCAGCACAGCGAGAGAAAGACCATCACGATGTGTGCGCCGACCTGAAAGCTCTTATTCTTTTCGACCATAGTGATTCTCCCCCTTTCTCAGAACAGCGCGTTCTCTTCGCCGCCGATCTTCTTGACGCCCCAGTTGGCGAGAAGAACGAGGATGAAGCCGACCATGCTCTGGTAAACGCCGGCCGCCGAAGCCATCGGGATATCGTTCAGCGTAGTCAGCGCGCGGTACACGTACGTATCGATCGTGCTCGTGACGTCGATCAGCGGACCGGAATCCATCGGGACCTGATAGAACAGGCCGAAGTCGGAGTAGAAGATGCGGCCGATCGCCATCAGCGTCAGCGTGATGATCGTGGGCAGCAGGTTCGGGATCGTGACGTGCCAGATCTGCTGCCAGCGGTTTGCGCCGTCGATGACGGCCGCCTCGTAGTAGCCCTGGTCGATGCCGACGAGCGTTGCATAATAGAGAATGCTGTCGTAACCGAAGGCCTTCCAGAGATGGACGATGATCAGGATGAAGGGCCAGTACTTCGACTCGGTATACCAGGAAATCGGCTCCATGCCGAAGGCTTTCAGAACCGTATTGTTGATGAAGCCCGTTTCCGAGCTGAGCAGTGCGAACACCAGATAGCTGACGACGATGATCGAGATCAGGTACGGCAGCAGAATGACCGTCTGGTAAAACTGCTTCATCTTCTTGCTCGTGATCTCGTTCAGGATGATCGCAATTGTGATCGCAAGCACGGTGCCCAGTATGATAAAGGCCACGTTGTACAGGATCGTATTGCGCGTGATCGTGAACGCATCCTTCGTCCTGAACAGATAGGTGAAGTTGCTGAAGCCCACCCAATCGCTGGCCAGAATGCCCTTGCGCCAGTTGACGCGCTTGAAAGCGATGATCAGACCGGTCATCGGCAGGTACTTATCCATCAGGAGGTACAGCGCGCCCGGCAGGAACATCAGGTACAGCGGGATGCAGCGATAAAAGCGCAGCCATTTTTTCGGCTTCGTCGTGCGCGCCTTCATCTCTTTTTCCAGCGCCGCAGATTTGGTCGACATGGTTTGAAAGCCCCTTTCAGTCTTATTTTTTCCTTCCGGAATCATGTTGCCCAAAGAACATGGGCATGCGCAGAAGCCCTGCGCCTCTGCACATGCCCATGCCCTTCCCCTTGCGGGGAAAGGCATGGATTCTAAAATCGAATCAAATGAAATCTGAGGTTTTCAGCTTACGCCTGCTGCTCTGCGAGCCAAGCGTCGAGCTGGGCCTGCTTCTCTTCGATGATCACATCGATGCCGGCGTCCTTGAGCTCCTGGTTGAACTGCGGGAGGGTGGTCTCCGGATCGAGCGCGCCGCAGACAAGCGCCTTGTGGTACTTGTTGACGACGTTCGTGCAGGCTGCAATTTCGTTCGGGGTCTGCGTGGCGTCAAAGGAGAAGCCGAACGCAGCGGACTTCTGGGACTCGTTGTTGAAGTCGCGGGTCGCATCCCAGTAATCGTCCGGCAGGTCGAGGCCCCAGATATCGCCGATGAACTGGTTCGGGCAGAGCCACGTACCGGACTTTCTGTAGGTCGTGGTCGTCGCGTCGAGGCCTTCCGGATAGTTGATGCGGTCCTGACCGTTCGTGATGGTGCCTTCCTCAACAACTTCGTAGTGCGTGCCCTCGACACCGTACATGTAGAGGTTCGCGACTTCCGGATCGCTGTAGAGCGCGTTGAGGACCTTCATGGCCGCTTCCGGATGCTCGCAGGAGCCGGCGATGGACCACAGACCCATCGTGACGCGGTCGGTCGTCGAAAGCGCCGGGACCATGTTGTCGACAACGCCGATCTTGTTCTGGAGGTTCGCGTTGTTCTCTTCCGCATAGTACGGCTTCAGGTTCGTGAAGTAGCCGAACGCCGTGCCGGCCTCGAGCAGCGTGGAAGCCGTCTCGGTCGTGTTGACAGCGTCGGACTGGATCAGGCCTTCCTGCATCCAGTTGTACATCGTCGTCACAAGGTCCTTATACTGGTCGGTCTCATAGAGGTTGACAACGGTGGTGTCCTGCGCCATGTCCGGGAGAACGCCGAGGTTGACCATCTCGTCGCCCAGAGCGTCCCAGCCCCAGTTGCGGATGTTCTCGCCTGCGGAAACCGCGACCGGCCAGACATTCTCGGTGTTTTCCTTAACGGTCTTCAGAACTTCCTCGAGGTCCTCGAGCGTCTTGACGGATTCCATATCCAGACCGAGCTCTTCCGCGAGGTCGAGGCGGTACGCAAAGCCCTCGGAGGCCGCAAGGTCACGGCCCTGCGTGAGGCCGTACAGCTCGCCGTCGACACGGCCGCAGTTGATCATATCCCAGCCGAGCTCATCGATGATGCCCTGGCCGTACTCTTCGAGCAGGTCGTCGATCGGCATGATCTGGCCGCTCGTCGCGCAGGATGCATACGAAATCATGTACACTGCGATCAGGTCGACGCCCTCACCGGAGGAAAGCATCAGCGTCGTCTGGTCGGCATAGCTGCCGAACGGGAGGAACGTGAGGTTCACGTTGACATTGAACTGCTCTTCGAGGATTTCGTTCATCGCTTCCTCGACCTGCGTGACGCCGCTATCTTCCTTGCCGGAAGCCATCGTCACGATGTCAAGCGTGACAAGCTCGGGCTCTCTGAGGTCGGTTTCGCCTGTTCCTTCCGTACCGGACTCGCCGGCTGCAGAAGAATCCGAACCGGTGCCGCTCGTCTCCGTGTTGCCGGAGCAGGCAGCGAGCGAGAGGGTCAGTACCGCCGCAAGGAGCACTGCCAGAATTCTCTTTGCCATTGTCTTACTTCCTTTCGTACTTTTCACTATTCTGCGGCTGAACCGCAGTCTTTCTTTTGGACAATATATAGAATAGCAGATTTCCCGTCCGATTTCTGTAAAAATCGTGACTTCGACAGTTAAAAAAATGACTTATTTGTGTTGTTTTTGCAGGCACACCCATATGCTCCTGCAAATTCCAGGCAAAAAAAGCGCAGCTTTGCGGCCGCTCGGTCTCGATTGTGCAAGTTACACCACCAATCTTTCAGCCATTCATGAATATTTCACAATCTCCGGCTCCTGCTTTACAGCAAAAAAGCGGCCCGCGCCTTGACGGTGCGCGGGCCGCTTTCAAATCGGTGTCCTATCGGCGCGATTGCGCCGGTTTTCTTTGCCGAAGCGCCTGCTTCCGGCGGCGTCACAGCTTCCGGCGGCGCTTCGCCGTGCGGTACTCCAGAGGCGAAAGGCCGGTATACTTCTTAAATACCTGCGAGAAATAGGAAAAATTGGAATAGCCGACCTTCGTCGCGATCAGGCTGACGGGGATGTTCGTGTCGCCGAGCAGCGACTGCGCCGTGCGCATCTTCTCGGTCAGGATGTAGTCGTTCAGCGACGAGCCGGTCTCGCGCTTGAAGAGCCGCGAGAGGTATTCGGGATTCAGGTAGATCGCCTCGGCGATTTCCGCCCGGCTCAGGTCCCTGTCGATGTTGCGGCGGATGTAGTCCATCGCCCGCTGCACGGGCGTGCGCTCCGTCCTGCTCTCCGCTTCGCCGTCCTCCTCCCCGCGGTAGCGGACATACGCCTCGTAGCGCCGCTCGTTCTCCGCCTCGCGCACCTTGCAGGCGGCGCGCTCCACGGCCGCTTCGATCTCCGCATACGGCGCCGGCTGCAGGATGTAGTCGAAGCTGCCGAGCTTGACGGCCTCCTGCGCGTACTCGAACTCCGCGTGCGCGGTGAGGAAAATGCACACGACGCCCGAAAAGCGCTCCTGCACCCAGCGCAGCAGGACAAAGCCGTTCGTCGGCGGCATTTCGATGTCGCACAGCAGGATGTCGATGCGCTCGCGCTCGAAAATGCCGCGCGCTTCCTTGACGCTGTACGCCGTGAAAACCTGCCCGGCGCCAAGGCGCGCCCAGTTCACACCGGTTTTCATGCTTTCCACCACTTCGGGCTGGTCGTCCACGATCAGAACGTTCATGTATCTTCCTCCTTTTCTTTTTTCTCGAGTTTCTCGGGCAGCGCCTTCGGGTCAATCGGGATCAGAACCTCCGAAACGCTGCCGACGTCGCGGTTGAAAAACGCATAGAGCACGCCCTCGCCGTAAATCAGCTCCATGCGCTTTTTGATGTTGTTGATGCCCACATGGTGCTGGGCGTAGACCGAGCTCTGCGGGTCGTTGATCTCCTGGATCACGCTCTCGGGGAACCCGCTGCCGTTATCGGACACGGTCAGGTCGGCAAAGGTTTCGCCGCCGCTCTGCAGCACCGCCGCGCGCACGTCGATCTCCAGCGGGTGGTCCGGCGAATAGTCGTGCTTGACCGAGTTCTCGACAAACGTCTGCAGCGAGAGCGGCGGGATCATCATGCCGAGCAGCCGCTCATCGGCCTCAATGCGGCAGACCGGCGCATACTGCGAGGATCCGCCCTGCATCTCGATGTAATTGCGGATGTGGTCGAGCTCTCTGGAAAGCGGCACGAGCTCCATGCTGTCCTGAAAGATGTAGCGGATGTGCTTCGAGACCGCGAGGATCATCTTCTGGATGCGGTCGTACTTGCCGGCCTCCGCGAGCGCGTACAGGCTTTTGAGGCAGTTCAGGAAGAAGTGCGGGCGGATCTGCAGCTGCAGATACCGCAGCTCGGCCTTCTGCTTGTCGAGCTCGCTCTCGTAGGACTCGATCTTCAAATCCTTGATCTGCTCCATCATCGTGTTGAACGTCTCGTTCATCTCGCTGAATTCCCGGATGTTCGTCCGGCTGCCCGCCTTGGCGTCGAGCTTGCCCGCGCGGATCTGCTCCATCGTGCCGCGGATCTCGTCGACCGGGCGCAGGATCGAGCGCGTCATCCCCCACAGGATCAGCGGGATCAGCACGAGCGCCAGCACGGACAGGATGAAAAACACGCTCTGCTGC
>DSLFI04101__coassemble_234_pt1 | contig 28356 bp, 24 predicted proteins | sample DSLFI04101__metabat2_high_PE_040 | metagenome-assembled genome bin DSLFI04101
TGCCGTCAGGCGGCAGTGCGGTTCCGGCCGCGCCGGAGCCGCAGGCCGAAATCCTTGACGCCGGATGGGTGGAGATCGGGGAGGACGGCGAAGAAAAGCGCAGCGCGCAGCCGTTTTGCATGACCGTCGACGATGTTTTCCACATTCGGGGACGGGGTGTGGTCGTGAGCGGCTTTGCGGAGGGCGGCCCCGTCCGCGTGGGCGACACGGTCACGATCGTCGGGAAAAAGACCGGGCAAAGGCGGGACGCTGTGGTTCGCGCGCTGAACCGGTTCGACGCGGAGCGCGAGACGCTGTGCGCCGCAAGTGCCGCCACGCCGGGAGCCGGAGCCCCCGTGCAGCTTCTGCTGCCGGGCGTCGGCAAGAAGGAAGTGAAGGTCGGCGACACGGTGGTCGGGCGGTAAAAAGCCGGATTTCCGCTTGCTTTTTCCGCTTTGCCGCGCTACAATGAGGGCAAATCTCAGACAGGGAGTGTTGTATTATGTTGAGAAAACAGCCTTGGTTCGATTTCTGCGACGCGCTCGAGATCGAAGTTGAGCAGAGCACGGACGAGGGGCGCGACGCCGCGCATTATGCGGCGCAGGCCGGACAGGTGCAGGCGATGGACCGCGGCGCCGAGCGGACGGCCGCGGGCGCGGCGCTGCTCGAGCAGATGGAGGCGCTGCCCGCCGCACGTGAGGCGCAGGAGCCGTCCGACCTCGCCGGCATCCGCGCGCTTGCGCAGGGCGAGGCGTGCGAAAAGGCCGCGGCGGACTTTGAAAAGATCTACGGCGCGTGGCTCGGCCGCTGCGCGGGCTGCCTGCTGGGCCAGCCGGTCGAGGGCTGGCGGCGCGCGCGGATCAACGGCCTGCTCGAGGAGACCGGCAACCTGCCGCTCAAGGGGTACATCTCGTCCGACATCCCGGCCGCCGTGCGCGAAAAGTACGGCGTGCGCGACGACCAGCACGCCTACGGCGCGGAGAAAACCGGGTGGATCAACAACGTCTCCTACATGCCCGAGGACGACGACACGAACTACACGCTGCTCGCGCTGAAGCTCGTCGAGCGGTACGGGCGCGGCTTCACGCCGGACGACGCGGCCGAAAACTGGCTGATGAACCTGCCGCTGCTGCACACCTGCACGGCGGAGCGCGCGGCGTACATCAACCTCGCGCAGTCCGTCTACCCGCCGCAGTCGGCCGTCTGGCGCAACCCGTACCGCGAGTGGATCGGCGCGCAGATCCGCGGCGACCTGTTCGGCTACATCTGCCCCGGCGACATGGAGACGGCGGCGGAGATGGCGTGGCGCGACGCTTCGATCTCCCACGTGAAGAACGGCATCTACGGCGAAATGTGGGTTTCGGCGATGCTCGCGAAGGCCGCGGTCTGCGGCGATCTGCGCGAGATCGTCGCGTCCGGCATGCGGCAGATCCCGCAGGAGAGCCGACTCCATGCGGCGCTTTCCGGCATGCTCCGCCGGTTTGACGCGGGCGAGACCGCGGAGGCCGCCGCATCGCACATCCTCGCGCTGTACGACGAGGCGAACCAGCACCACTGGTGCCACACGATCTCGAACGCGATGATCGTCGCGCTCGGCCTGCTGTGGGGCGAAAAGGACTTCACGCGCACGATGGGGCTCTGCCTGACGATGGGCTTCGACACCGACTGCAACTGCGCGACGGCGGGCTCCGTGCTCGGCATGGTGCTCGGCGCCGCGAATCTGCCGGCGTGCTGGACCGCGCCGCTCTGCGACACGGTGCTCTCCGGCGTCGACGGCTTCGGCCTCGTGCGCATCTCGGACATGGCGAAGCGGACCGCGGCGCTCGTCTGAGCCGGACGAAAACTGCGCCGCCGCGCCTGAAAACGGGCGGCGGGAAAATGGAATGCCGCGTCGGATCTGCGGGCGTGCCGGAAAAGCGGCGCGCCCGTTCATAATTTTTTTGGAATTTATAACTGTTCAAGCCCTGTGAAATATGGTATACTAAAACAAATATGGGCTTTTCCGCCCTTTTTCGGAAAGGGAAAACGACATGACAGTTCTCGGCATCGATCCCGGATACGCGATCGTCGGCTACGGCGTCGTCGAAATGAAGGGCAACCGATTCCGCACGCTCGAGCACGGCGCGGTGACGACCAAAGCGGGCGTCGATTTCAACCGGCGTCTCGAAATCTTCGACGGCGTGCAGGATATCCTGACGCGCTGCCGGCCCGACGCGGTCTCCGTGGAGAAGCTGTATTTTTCGAACAACAAGACGACAGGCATCGGCGTTGCCGAAGCGCGCGGGGTGATCCTGCTTGCGGCGCAGAAGGCGGGCGTGCCCGTCTTTGAGTATACGCCCGTGCAGGTGAAGCTCGCCGTCACCGGCTACGGCAAGGCCTTGAAGCCGCAGGTCATGGAGATGACGCGCCGCCTGCTCTGCCTTAAAGAGGTGCCGAAGCCCGACGACACGGCGGACGCGCTCGCGGTGGCGATCTGCCACTGCCAGGCCTCGGGCACGGCGCTGCGGCGCTTTTTGCGGTGAGCCGGCGGGAAACGGCTGCAAAAAGCCGGCCGCCGCGCATAGGAATAGACGAAGGGATTTGAATTTATGTTTTACAGCCTGACCGGTAAGCTCGTCCACATGGAGCCGGGCGTCGTGGCGATCGAATGCGGCGGCGTCGCGTTCAAATGCCTCACCTCGATGCACACGCAGCGGAGCATGCCGCGCATCGGCGAGACGGCAACGGTGTACACGTACTTAAACGTCCGCGAGGATGCGCTCGATCTGTTCGGCTTCAGCTCCAAAAACGAGCTGAGCTGCTATAAAATGCTGACCGGGATCAGCGGCGTCGGCCCGAAGGTCGCGCTTGCGATCCTCTCGGAGCTGTCGCCCGAGGGCGTGGCGATGGCCGCGGCGTCCGGCGACAGCAAGAGCTTTACGCGCGCGAGCGGCGTCGGCCCGAAGCTCGGGCAGCGCATCGTGCTGGAGCTCAAGGACAAGGTGAAGAAGATGGCGGTTTCCGACGGCGGCCTGCAGATTTCGCCCGCCGAGGCCGGCGTGCTTTCGGCCTCGAAGAACGCGGAGCAGGCCGTGCAGGCGCTGATCGTGCTCGGCTACACGCAGTCCGAGGCGGCGCAGGCCGTGGCAAGGCTCGATTCGGCGCTGCCGACCGAGGAGCTGATCCGCCTCGCCCTCAAGGGGATGGGCGCCCGTTTTTCGTAAAGAAGGTGCACAAGGACCATGACGTTTGACAGAGACGACGATTTTGATTTTGAAAACCGCGTGATCGCGCCCGAATACGTGCCGGAGGATGCGGAGGTTGAAAACCCGCTGCGCCCGCGCACGTTCGGGGAATACATCGGGCAGGAGAAGGTCAAGGAGAACCTCGAGGTGTTCATCGCGGCGGCGAAGCAGCGCAAGGAATCGCTCGACCACGTCCTGCTCTACGGCCCGCCGGGCCTCGGCAAGACGACGCTCGCGGGCATCATCGCGAACGAGCTCGGCGTGAACCTGCGCATCACGAGCGGCCCGGCGATCGAAAAGCCCGGCGACCTCGCGGCGCTGCTGACGAACCTCAGCCCGGGCGACGTGCTGTTCATCGACGAGATCCACCGCCTGCCCCGCGCCGTCGAGGAGATCCTCTATCCGGCGATGGAGGACTTCGCGCTCGACATCATCACGGGCAAGGGGCAGATGGCGGCTTCCTACCACCTGCCGCTGCCGCGCTTCACGCTGGTCGGCGCCACGACGCGCGCCGGGCAGCTCACGGCGCCGCTGCGCGACCGCTTCGGCGTCGTGCTGCGCCTTGAGCTGTACGAGCCGAAGGAGCTTTCGAAGATCGTGACGCGCAGCGCCGGGATCCTCGGCATCGGCATCGAGGCCGACGGCGCGCTCGAGATCGCCTCGCGCTCCCGCGGCACGCCGCGCATCGCGAACCGGCTGCTCAAGCGCGTGCGCGACTTTGCGCAGGTCATGAGCGACGGTGTCGTCACCTACAGCACGGCGAAGATCGCGCTCGACCGGCTCGAGATCGACGAGCTCGGCCTCGACGCCAGCGACCGCCGGATGCTCAGCGCGATCATCCAGTTCTATGGTGGCGGCCCGGTCGGCGTGGAGACGCTCGCCGCCGCCATCGGCGAGGAAGCCGTGACGATCGAGGATGTGCTGGAGCCGTACCTGATGCAGATCGGCTTTCTGCAGCGCACGCCGCGCGGCCGCTGTGCGACGCGCGCCGCGTACCTGCACCTCGGCCTCACGCCGCCGGGCGCCGCCGCGGACGACAACCCGCGGCTGGACGTGTGAACACACGCGAAACCCGCCGCCGGAAAACCGGCAGGCAGACGATATTATCAACCAAATGAGACAGTAAGGAGAATAGGACTATGGGCAGATTATTCGGTACAGACGGCGTTCGCGGCGTTGCGAACAAGGACCTCACCTGCGAGCTTGCGATGAAGCTGGGCCGCGCGGCTGCGGCCGTTCTCACGAACAAATCGACGCGCCACCCGCGCGTCATCATCGGCAAGGACACGCGCCTCTCGAGCGACATGCTCGAGAACGCGATGGCGGCCGGCCTGTGCAGCGTCGGCGCTTCGGTCGTGCTGCTCGGCGTCGTGCCCACCCCGGCGGTCGCCTACCTCGTCGAGAAGTACAAGGCGGATGCGGGCATCATGATCTCCGCCTCCCACAACTCCTACGAATACAACGGCATCAAGATCTTCAGCGGCGACGGCTTCAAGCTGCCGGACGACCTCGAGGAGCGCATCGAGTCGCTGATCCTCGGCGAGGCCCCGCTGCCGGCGGCGCCGGCGGACAGCGACCTCGGCACCGTGGAGACGGCGCCGAACGCGCTGCGCGACTACATCGACCACGTGAAGTCGACCGTGCACTTCTCGCTCGACGGCCTCGAGATCGCGCTCGACTGCGCGAACGGCTCCTCGGCGATGACGGCGGAGACGCTGTTCACCGAGCTCGGCGCGAAGGTGCACATGCTCGCGAATGAGCCCAACGGCGTCAACATCAACGACGGCTGCGGCTCCACGCATATGGAATCGCTGATCGAGTACGTCAAGACGCACAAGGTCGACGCGGGCATCGCGTTCGACGGCGACGCGGACCGCTGCCTTGCCGTCGATGAAAACGGCGAGCCGGTCGACGGCGACTTCATCATGGCGATCTGCGGCCTCGACATGAAGAGCCGCGGCAAGCTCAACAAGAACTGCATCGTCGGCACGATCATGACGAATCTCGGCTTCATCAAGTTCTGCGAGGCGAACGGCATCCACTTCGAGGCGACCAAGGTCGGCGACCGCTACGTGCTCGAGGAGATGCTGCTCGAAAACTACAGCTTCGGCGGCGAGCAGAGCGGCCACGTGATCTTCCGCGACTTCGCGACGACCGGCGACGGCCAGCTGACGGCGGCGCAGCTTCTGAGCATCATGAAGCGGCGCGAGGCAAAGCTCTCCTCGATGACGACGGTCATGGAGCGCTACCCGCAGACGATGAAGAACATCCGGGTTTCGCCGGAGGGCAAGCTCGCGTTCTACACCGACCCGAAGGTGAAGCAGGCGATCGACGCCGCGACCAAGACGCTCGCCGGCAACGGGCGCGTCATCGTGCGGCCGTCCGGCACGGAGCCGCTGCTGCGCGTGATGGTGGAAGGCCAGGATCTCGCGCTGATTGAGAAGATTGCAGAAGATATTTCGGAAGTCATCAAGGAAGAGCTTGTTTAATGAGGATTGCAGACTGGAACGACTATGAACTGATCGATACGGGCTCCGGCGAGCGGCTCGAGCGGTGGGGGGATATCCTCCTCATCCGCCCCGACCCGCAGATCATCTGGAAGTCCGACAAAAAAGACCCCCGCTGGAAAAACGCGCACGCGCGCTACCGCCGCTCGAATACGGGCGGCGGCCGGTGGGAGGCGTATAAAAAGCTGCCCGACGTGTGGAAGATCACGCGCGGCCCGCTCGTCTTCCGCTTAAAGCCGATGGGCTTCAAGCACACGGGCGTTTTCCCGGAGCAGGCCGTGAATTGGGACTACACGGCGGCCCGCATCCGGGCGGCAAAGAAGAAGGACCCCGCGCGGGAGATCCGCGTGCTGAACCTGTTCGGCTACACGGGCGCGGCGACGCTCGCCTGCATGGAGGCCGGCGCGGCCGTGACGCACGTGGACGCCTCGAAGGGCATGGTGCAGTGGGCGCGCGAGAACGCGGCGGCCTCCGGCCTTGCGGAGCGCCCGGTGCGCTGGCTCGTCGACGACTGCGTGAAGTTTGTCCAGCGGGAGATCCGCCGCGGCAACCACTACGACGGCATCATCATGGACCCGCCCTCCTACGGGCGCGGGCCGGGCGGCGAGGTCTGGAAGCTCGAGGAGCAGCTTTACGGCCTTGTGGAGCTGTGCCTCCCGGTGCTGACCGAAAACCCGCTCTTCTTCATTCTGAACTCCTACACGACGGGGCTTTCCCCGTCCGTGATGGCGTATCTGCTCGGCGTTCTCTTGAAGCCGCGCTTCGGCGGCGCCGTCTCGGCAGACGAGATCGGCCTGCCGGTCACGGCGACGGGCCTCGCGCTGCCCTGCGGCAGCACGGCGATCTGGTCCGAAGGGGAATAAACGCGCAGGCCCGCGCCCGCTTGCGGCGCGGGCCGATGCGGCCGGGGAAAGGCATGGTGATATAAGGTGAATTTCATAGAATGCAGGGCGCTGCGCTTTGCCTACGGCGAGGAGACCGGCGAGGTGCTGCACGGCGTGGACCTCGACATCAAAAAGGGCGAGTTCGTCGCGCTGCTCGGCCACAACGGCTGCGGCAAGTCGACGATGGCCAAGCTCTTCAACGGCATGCTCGTGCCGACGGCCGGCACCGTCTACGTGGACGGCATCGACACCGCGGTGGAGGACACGCAGCTCGACGTGCGCCGCCGCGTCGGCCTCGTGCAGCAGAACCCGGACAACCAGCTCGTCGCGGGCATCGTGGAGGAGGACGTCGCGTTCGGCCCGGAAAACCTCGGCATCGCGCCCGCGGAGATCCGCCGCCGCGTCGATGCGGCGCTCAGGGCCGTCAACATGTACGAGTACCGCGAGCACGCGCCGCACAAGCTTTCGGGCGGCCAGAAGCAGCGCATCGCGATCGCGGGCGTCATCGCGATGGAGACCGAGTGCATCGTGCTCGACGAGCCGACCGCCATGCTGGACCCGCGCGGCCGGCAGGAGGTCATGGATACGATCACGTATCTGAACCGCGAAAAAGGCATCACGATCGTTCTGATCACGCACTATATGGACGAGGCCGTGCAGGCGGACCGCGTCGTCGTCATGGACGACGGGCAGGTCCTGCTGGACGGCGACCCGCGCGCGGTGTTCGCGCAGGTGGAGCTTTTGAAGCGCCACCATCTCGACGTGCCGCAGGCGACCGAGCTCGTCTACCGCCTGAACGCCGCCGGCTGCCGGATCTCCGGCACGCCGCTCAACGAGGACGAATGCGTCGCGGCGATCGGCGCATATCTGAAGCAAAACGGCTCGCCGGCCGCCGGCTGAGCCCGCAGCCGCCCGCCGCGGGCGGCTGTTTACCCGCACGGTCCGCCGGGGCAGGATCGGTATGACCTACACCCGGCAACGGAGGAATTCACATGGCAATTTTGGAAACGAAAAATCTGATTTACACCTACGGCGTCGGCACGCCCTTTGAAAAAACGGCGGTGCAGGACGTCTCGATCGCGGTCGAAAAGGGCGAGTTCGTCGGCGTCATCGGCCACACGGGCAGCGGCAAATCGACGCTGATCCAGATGCTCAACGGCCTGATCCGCCCGACGGGCGGACAAGTCCTGCTGAACGGGCAGGACATCTGGGAGAAGCCGAAGGAGATCCGCCGCGTGCGCTTTCAGGTGGGCATGGTGTTCCAGTACCCCGAGTACCAGCTTTTCGAGGAGACGGTTCTGAAGGATATCATGTTCGGCCCGAAGAACATGGGGCTTTCCGACGAGGAGGCGATGGAGCGCGCGAAGGAGGCGGCGCGGTTTACGGACCTGAAGCCGTCTCTGCTCGAAAAATCGCCGTTTGAGCTTTCGGGCGGCGAAAAGCGCCGCGCGGCGATCGCGGGCGTCATCGCGATGGACCCCGAGGTGCTGATCCTCGACGAGCCCGCCGCCGGCCTCGACCCGAAGGGCCGCGACGTGATCCTCGCGCAGATCGCGCAGTACCACGCGCACCGGCAGAACACGGTGCTGCTCGTCTCGCACAGCATGGAGGACATCGGCCGCACGGCCGACCGCGTGCTCGTGATGAACCGCGGCCGCGCCGAGATGCTGGACGAGACCCGCGCCGTGTTCGCGCGCGGCGATGTGCTGGAGCCGATGGGCCTGCGCCTGCCGCAGATCACCTCGATCATGCGGCGGCTGCGCGCGATGGGCCTGCCGGTGAGCGAAACGGTCCTGAGCGTGGACGAGGCGCTGATGGAGCTGATCCCGCTGCTTGTCGGGAAAAAGGACGGGGAGGTGCAGCCGAAATGATTTCCGATATCACACTGGGGCAGTTTTTCCCCGGAAAATCCGTCGTGCACCGCATGGACCCGCGCGTAAAACTCTGCCTGACCGTGTACTTCATCGTGCTGATCTTCTGCGCGCAGAATTTCGTCACGATGGCGGCGACGATCTTCATGTGCTTCCTCGGCATCGGGCTTTCGAAGGTGCCGGTGAAGCTGTACCTCAAGAGTTTGAAGCCGATTCTGTTCATCGTCGTGTTCACCGGCGTGCTCAACCTGTTTTACGGCACGGGCGAGCCGCTCGTGCGGATCGGCTTCATCACGATCACGATGAACGGCATTTTGAACAGCATCATGATCGCGGTGCGCATCGTGGTGCTGATCCTCATCAGCTCGATCCTGACGTTCACGACGTCGCCGACGCAGCTCACCGACGCGATCGAACGGCTTTTGAAGCCGCTTGCGCTGCTGCGCGTGCCGGTGCATGAGTTCGCGATGATGATGACGATCGCGCTGCGTTTCGTGCCGACGCTGCTCGAGGAGACCGAAAAGATCATGGCCGCGCAGAAGGCGCGCGGCGCGGATATGGAGAGCGGCGGGCTCGTGCAGCGCATCAAGGCGCTGATCCCGGTTTTGATCCCGCTGTTCGTCTCGGCGTTCCGCCGGGCGTTCGACCTGGCGACCGCCATGGAGAGCCGCTGCTACAACGGCGGCTCGGGCCGCACGAAAATGAAGGTTTTGAAGCTCGGGCGCGTCGACTTTATGTCGATTGCCCTGTGCGTTTTGTTCCTGGCGGCGTTTATCGCGCTGAATATCGTGATCCCGCCGGCGATCGTCCGCTGAGCGGCGGCCGGAAAGGAGGGCGCCTGTGGAGCGCAATCTGCTTCTGACAATTCAATACGACGGCAGCGGCTACCACGGCTGGCAGGTGCAGGAAAATGCGCGCAGCGTGCAGGGCGTCTTTCAGGAGGCGCTGCGCAGCGTGCTCGGCACGCAGCCGGACATCAAGTCGTGCAGCCGCACGGACACCGGCGTCCACGCGCGGGAGTTCTGCATCAGCATGAAGCTCGACCACGGCATCCCGGCGGAAAGGCTCCCCGGCGCGCTGAACCACTTCCTGCCGCCGGACATCGCGGTGCTCGGCTGCCGGCAGGTGCCGCCGGATTTTCACGCGCGGTATTCGTGCAGGGGCAAACGGTATGTCTATGAGATCTGGAACCATCCGGTCCGCAATCCGTTCCTGCGCGGGCGCGCGCTGCACTACTACCACCCGATCGATGCGGAAAGGCTCGACGCGGCGGCGCAGCACTTCATCGGCCGCCACGACTTCACCTCGTTCTGCACGCTCGACAAGCGCGAGATGGGCGACTTTTCCCGCACCGTGACCGAGAGCCGCGTCACGCGCGACGGCGACATGGTGCGCTTCACGGTGGCGGCCGACGGCTTTCTGTACAACATGGTGCGCATTATGACCGGCACGCTGCTCGGCGTGCAGCAGGGGCGCTTTGCGCCGGCGGACATTCCGGAGATCCTCCGGTGCCGCGACCGCAGCCGCGCCGGCGCGACCGCGCCGGCCTGCGGGCTGTACCTGCAAAAGGTTTTCTACGATCTGCCGCCGCAGACGGCAGGGAATAGGGGATGATCCAATATGGCGAAAAAGCGAAAATTCTTTAAGCGGCCGGCCGGCCGGCACGCCGCGGCGCCGGAGACGCAGCCGGACCTGCAGGAGACGGAGCTGCCGGAAAGCGGCGGCCCGGACGCGCCCGACGCGGTCGAGCATCCGGCGCTGCAGAAGGCGCCGCCGCCGCGCGTCTCGAAGGCGGTCTATAAAATCGCGGCGGTTCTGCTCGCGGCGATCGTGGTCCTGCTCGTGATCGAGAACTGGGAGAACCTCACGCCGGGCAACATCGGCAACTGGATCCGCACCAAGGCGGTCGGCCTCGGCTTCGGCGACGGCTACCCGGCGGAGCTCGTCGGCAGCGCGGCGGATGCGGGCAACTTCGGCGTGAACGGCGGCAACGTCTACGTCGTCAGCGACACGGCGCTCACCGTGATGAACAGCTCGGCGAAGACGCTTTTCACGGCGCGCCACAGCTACAACAACCCGGCGGTCTCCGCCGCGAGCGACCGCTATCTGCTCTACAACATGGGCGGCACGGGCTATCAGGTGGAGACGGTGTCGGGCACGCAGGTCTCCGGCACGAGCGAAAACGGGGACATCACGACCGGCGTCATCGCCGATTCCGGAAAGTTCGCGCTCGCGCTGCAGCCGGCGGACATGGCCTCGCAGCTCTGCGTGTACAATAAGGACGGCAGCCTGCAGTACCAGTACAATTTTGCCGATACCTACATCAACGCGGTCGCGCTGAACAGCGACGGCACGCGCGGGGCGGTTGCCTCGGTGACGAGCCGCAACGGCAGCCTCGTCACGCGCATCACGGTGCTCGATTTCTCCGAGACCGAGCCGATCGCCGAATACGAGAGCGAAAACAACCTCGTGCTCGGCCTGACCTGGACCGCGGACAACCGCATCCTCGCCGTGGGCGACCAGGCCGCGCTCGTCAGCGACGGCAGCTTCGCGTTTGAGTCCTGCAGCTACGACGGGCGCACGGTCACGGCCTACTGCCTGACCGATTCGCGCGCAGTCGTCTCGGTTTCGAACTACGCCTACGGCGGCGACAGCACGCTGCTGATCTTCGGCAGCAGCGCGCAGCCGGTGGAGGCGGCGCTGCCCGGCCGCGCCGCGTGGCTCTCCTCGTCCGGCTCCAAGGTGGCGGCGCTGCTCGCCGACCGGGTGGTGTCCGTGGACCTCACGACCGGCCGGGTCGAGGCGGCCTGCGAGGATGTGTCGGACACGAAGGGCATCGCGATGGGCGACGAAAGCACCGTCTACATGCTGGGCGTGCAGGAGATTCGGAAAGAAAATCTTAAGGTAATTCCCGCCGAGGAGGAGTTGTCCTCGGCCGCCTGATGTGATATACTAACCTTGTTGAAAAGGAGATGAACCGCATATGCACTTTGTTTTGGATGCCGGCGTGCTCCTCGTCATCATTCTGCTGGCCGTTGTCGGCGCGAAAAAGGGATTCATCAAATCCTGCGCGGATTTCTGCGGCTCGCTGCTTGCGATGATCGGCGCGGGCGTCCTGAGCGGCCCTGCGGCGGAATGGGTTTACAACGCGTTCTTCCGCACGGCGCTTGAGGAAAAGATCACCACGGCCGTCGCGGGCCTCGGCGCGGCGGACGCCGTCGACACGGTTTTCAGCGATTTCCCGGACGTGATCCAGCGCGCGTTGAACGCCGCCGGCATCACGGAGGGCAGCGTCATGGCGCAGCTGCAGAGCGGCGCCGAGGGCGTCGCGCAGGGCATCACAAACGCGCTCAGCCCGATGCTGATCGGCCTGATCCGCGTTCTGGCCATGCTCGTGCTCTTCCTCCTGCTGACGATCGCGATCCGCGCGGTTGCGACGCTGCTGACCGGCCTCTTCGAGCTGCCGGTGCTGCACGGCCTCAACAGCGTGCTCGGCGCCGTGTTCGGCTGCCTGCTTGCGGTTCTGTTTCTCTGGATCGGCCTGGCCTGTGTGCAGGTGTTCCTGCCGATGCTCGGCACCGACATCCAGAACGCCTTCCAGACGGTGCTCGGCGAATCTGTTTTCGCCGAAGCGCTGTACCGATTTAATCCGGCCTACTTACTAATCGGGTAAGGGCTGAAAGGAAATGTGGAGATTATGGAAATTCAGGAAAGGGAAATGAAAATGTCTTTAGAGAAATCCGGTGAAAAAAAGCTGCGCAACAAGAATCTGACCGTGCCGAACGCCATGTCGGTGTTCCGCATTCTGGTCATCCCGTTTTTTGCGTACTTCTTCCTCACGGATCATCTGGCCGCGGCGGTCGTCGCGCTGCTGCTCTCGGGTCTTTCCGACGCGCTGGACGGCCTTGTCGCGCGGCGCTTCAACCAGATCACCGAGCTCGGCAAGATGCTGGACCCGCTGGCCGACAAGCTGACGCAGGGCGCGGTGGCGGTCTGCATCGCGATCCGCTACCCCTCGATCTGCCCGCTGCTGTTCCTGCTCGTCACAAAAGAGCTCGTGATGCTCTGCGGCGCGTGCTTCCTGCTGCACCGCGGCAAGAAGCCCTGCGCGGCCAAGTGGTACGGCAAGGTTTCGACCACGCTGTTCTACGTGTCGATGGTGCTGATTGTCGTCATGGACGGCTTCATGCAGGTGCCGACCGAGATCTTCAACCTCGTATCCAATATTGCGCTGATCGTGACCGCAGCGTTCATGCTGTACACGTTCGTGCGGTATTTCGGCGTCTTTCGCGAGATCCTTCGCAGCAAGGACGGCCAATATGATTTGAATCTGCCCGAAGAGATTCGGGCGAAAAAGCAGAAGCCGTAAAGGCTTTTTGCGCTTTCAGAAAGGATATTTCAGAATATGATGATGTGTACTCGATGCAAGAAAAGACCGGCAGTCGTTTTTGTATCGCCTTCCACCGACATGAGCGCGACGCAGGGCTACTGCCTCGTCTGCGCGAAAGAGCTCGGGATCAAGCCGGTCAACGATATCATGGAGAAAATGGGCATCACGGAGGAGCAGCTCGAGGCGATGACCGAGAGCATGTCCAGCCTGATGAACCCGGAGGACGGCGGCTTCGAGCCGGGCGGCGCGGTGCCGTTCCCGTCCGAGCTGCTCGGCCAGTTCGGCATGAACGCCGACGGCGACGGCACGATACAGGAGCGCGGCGCGGCGAACGGGCAGACTGAAAACCGCGGCGCCAAGAAGGAGAACTTCCACAAGTCGAAGCGCAAGCACATCGCGGCGTACTGCACCGACCTGACGATGAAGGCGCGCCGCGGCGAGCTCGACAGTATCATCGGGCGCGAGCGCGAGATCGAGCGCGTGGTGCAGATCCTCTCGCGCCGCACGAAGAACAACCCGTGCCTGATCGGCGAGCCGGGCGTCGGCAAGACGGCGGTCGCCGAGGGCCTTGCGCTGCGCATCGCGGCCGGCGAGGTGCCGGCGAAGCTGCGCAAGAAGGAAGTGCAGCTTCTGGACCTGACGGCGCTTGTCGCGGGCACGCAGTTCCGCGGCCAGTTTGAAAGCCGCATCAAGGGCCTTGTCGACGAGGTGAAGCAGGACGGCAACATCATCCTGTTCATCGACGAGGTGCACAACCTTGTCGGCACCGGCGACGCGGAGGGCAGCATGAACGCCGCGAACATCCTGAAGCCGGCGCTTTCCCGCGGCGAGATCCAGGTGATCGGCGCGACGACGTTCGCCGAATACCGCAAGTACATCGAAAAAGACGCGGCGCTCGAACGCCGCTTCCAGCCCGTCACGGTGACGGAGCCGTCCATCGAGGATGCGGCGGCGATCATCCGCGGCATCAAGGGCTACTATGAAAAGTACCACAACGTCCGCGTGTCCGACGCGATCGCGAAGCGCATCGTCGTGCTTTCGGAGCGCTACATCAGCGACCGCTACCTGCCGGACAAGGCGATCGACCTGCTCGACGAGGCCTGCGCCTGCGCCGCGCTGCGCAACAAGAAGCTCGCGGAATTCGAGGAGACGACGCTCGACCTCGAGAAGGAGCAGTCGAAGCTCACGGAGATCGAAAACGCACAGAGCGTCGACTACGAGGCGCTTGCGGAGGCGAAGTACAAGGTCGCTTCGCTCACGGAAAAGCTCGACGCGTTCGAGCCGGAGGAGGTCACGGCCGCGGTCAACGAGGCGGACCTCGCCTATGTGATCGAGCTGTGGACCGGCATCCCGGCCGCGAAGATCGAGCAGAGCGAGCTGGGCAAGCTCGCGCACATCGAGGAGAAGCTCAAGGAGAAGATCATCGGGCAGGACGAGGCCGTGCAGGCCGTTTCGGCCGCGATCCGCCGCAGCCGCGTGCAGATCAACCCGCGCCGCCGCCCGGCTTCGTTCATCTTCGTCGGCCCCACGGGCACCGGCAAGACCGAGCTCGTGCGCGTGCTCTCGAAGGAGCTGTTCGACTCGCCCGAAACGCTGATCCGCCTCGACATGTCCGAGTTCATGGAGAAGCACTCGGTCTCGAAGATCATCGGCTCGCCGCCGGGCTACGTCGGCTACGACGAGGCCGGCCAGCTCACCGAAAAGGTGCGCCGCCGCCCGTACTCGGTCCTGCTGTTCGACGAGATCGAAAAGGCGCATCCGGACGTCATGAACATCCTGCTGCAGATCCTCGACGAGGGCCGCATCACCGACGCGCACGGCCGCACGGTCAACTTTGAGAACACCGTCATCGTGATGACCTCGAACGCGGGCAGCAACAACCGCGAGGCGCTGGTCGGCTTCAACCGCACGGCGGCGGACGCCAGCCGCGAAAAGGCCATGCGCGCGCTTTCCGAATTCCTGCGGCCCGAGTTCCTGAGCCGCGTCGATGAAGTCATCGTGTTCCGCCCGCTCGACGAGGCGGACTACAGGAAGATCGCCGTCCTGATGCTGAACGAGTACGTCGGCACACTCGGCGAGCGCGGCATCACGCTCAGGTGGAGCGACGAGGCCGTCAACTGGATCGCCCACAAGGCGGTCGGCGGCAAGAGCGGCGCGCGCGACATTCGCAACACGATCCGCCGCGCGGTGGAGGACAAGATCACCGCGCTGCTCGTCGAAAAGGGCGAGGGCGGCGTCTCCGGCATTGCGGTCGTCGAGAAGGACGGCGCGATCGACGTGGAGGCCGTCTGACGCTTGCCGTACAACTGAATCCCGAAACGAAACGCGCTGCGGAGCCTAAAGCCCGCAGCGCGTTTTTCAAAGGAGAGCAAAGAAGTGGGGTTATTCGGTTTCCAGAACGACGGCCTGCGCGTAGAGCGCCTCGTAGGCCTCCTCCACGGCCGCGCGCTCGTAGTGGACGGCCTCGCCGGCCAGCGGATCGTTGAAGATGTAGCCGGTGTCGTCGTAGCCGATCAGCACGAGGCAGTGCATCGGGCCGATCCACGTGATTTCCTGTCCGGTCTCGGGCACGATCCAGGTGAGGCCGGTGTGCGGCGGGTCCATGTCGATCGTGGCCCAGACCAGCACCGGGTCGCCGTTGTCGATGTATTCGGCGCAGAGGCTGTCCAGCGAAACGCCGGAGAAGCGTTCGGCGCGGTATTCCGTATCGCTGAGGAACGCGTTGAGCGCGCCCTCGATGACGGTCGAGTAGCAGCCCCAGCCGTACTCCGAGCGCGGGTCGCCGGGAAAGGCCGTCCACGGGTCGCAGCCGGCCCACTGGCCGTCGTCCGTCTCGTACGGCGCGTCGCCGAGCGGCAGAAAGCCGTCGATGAACTCGCCGGGGGCGACGTCCATGCCGTAGTAGCCGAGCAGCATCGCGGCGCTCACGCCCTCGCAGCCGGTGGGGAATTCTCCGATCTGGGAGTAGAACGGGACGCCGTCGATGGTGCGGCCTGCGCGGCCGAACAGCGGCTCCGGCAGGGCGGCCTGCCGGTTGGCGAAGAACATCAGCCCCGTCAGCCCGCCGGCCACGAACAGCGTCGCCATGAGGGTGATCAGGATCCGGCGGTTCCGGCGCCGGCGGCGCGCCCGCGTGCGGTGTTCACGGCCCTGCGGCGCGGGAAATTCAAATTCCCGGATGGTATGTACGCTCATGGCGGCCTCCTTTCCGCTGCGGTGTTCAGTCCGCATAGCGCGTGTAGAATGTGACGCTGTCGCCGTTTGCATACAGCGCCTCGCGGGTGACGGTGCGTCCCCAGGCGATGCGGCACGTCTCATAATCGGCGTTGACCTCGGTCACGGTGACCGTTTCGGCTTCGCGGTCGACCGCCGTCACGAGCATCGAGTGCATCGACTCCGGCAGCCGGATCATATCGCCGACGCGCACCCGGGAAAAATCGGTGTGCGCGGTCACGGGCGCGTCGACGCCGAAGAGCAGGTCGCTCAGCAGCGAGGCGTAGCCGAAGCACTGGATGCCGGAGAAATCGGGGAATTCGGCGAGCAGCGCGCCCCGGTAGGTGTTGCAGGTGCTTTCGCCCGCCGTGCTGTGGGCGCACGGCGTGTCGGTCACGCAGAGCACCGGGTCCAGCCAGTCGGCCGCGCCGGCGTGGTTCCAGTAGCGGCCGTCCTCAAAAACCGTTTCGAACACGGCGAGCTTTTCGGCGATATCCGGCTCTGCGGCGTCGGCGCGCACGGCCACGCCGTCGACCGGGGAAACGGGGCTCGTCCCGGAAGCGGGCGCGCCGCTGCGGCCGAGGCAGAAGCCCGCCGTCAGCCCGGCGAGGAGCACGACGGCGGCGAGCGCCGTGTATCTGGCGCGCCGCGAAATGCGCACCCGGCGCAGCTCCCGCCGCAGCCGGCTTTTCGGCCGGCGGTGCATGTGGTTCGGCATAAAAATCACCATTCCTTATTTTTTGTGCCGGTCGGCGAAGCCGATTGCCGCTTTGATCGTCGCGGCAAAGGCACAAATCGTGTGTGAAAAAGTTTTTTTCACATTAATCCCTCCAATCGGACAGTCCGGCTGTTCCGTTCTGTCTATACTATAAAACAGAAGCCGCAAAAAAGTCCCCCGAAACCTGCAAAAGAATTGCAAAAATTTCGGGGGACTTGCACAATGCCGCGGGCTATTCGGATGCGGCCTCGCTGAAAGCGGCCGTGTCGGTGAAGTAATCGACGAGCGAGGCGTCAAGCCCGAAGCCGGTGATGCGGTCCCGGCTTCCGTCGTAGTACAGGGTATACGGGCGGTTGCCGTAGTCCGTGAGCACGACGACGGTTTCATCGTCGTACGTCAGCGCGTAGCTGTCCTGTATGGTATTCAAAAGGTCGTGCCACATCCACGTGTACCACGCGTAGTCGGAGCTTGCCGGCTGGCCGGAAAGCGCGGCAAACTCCATGCCGATGCGGTTGAAAAATCGGACAAAGCTGGAGACGCTGCTGTCCGGGAACAGGGACAGCGCGTCGTCCTGCACGACTGCGGCGGCTTCGTCGAGCTGTACTATGGCGTCGGCGTCATCGCTCGAGCTCGGGAGCAGCGCGACGTCATAGGTGTAGCTGTTCCACAGATCTGCGGCGCTGCGGAAATCATCGAGCAGCGCTTCGGTGTCGGCGGCGGGCTGCGTGTCGTAGGCGAGGCAGCGCGTGTGCATATAGATTGGAAGCAGCGTGTCGTAATGGAGCACAAGGTCGAGCGCGTACAGGTCGCCGCTGTTGTAGCGGTAGTCGCGCAGGGAGATCAGCTGCCCGTTGTGCACGCGCATCTCGGCGGCAAAGTCCTCCTGCGCGGCGGGCGGCACCCCGAAAAGCTCGAGCAGCGCGAGGATAAAGCTGTTGACATCCTTCGCGGTGGACGCGGAATAAGCGCTGAGCGGAACGCCGCGGTCGTCGCCGATGGCGTCCCACGGCGGCAGCGAGACTTCCGCCGCGTTTTCGAGGTAGAGCGGGTTCTCCTGCCCGGCGATCGCGACGCGCTCCGTCCGGCCTTTGTGGTCGGAGACGACCGCGCTGAAAAGCGTCGGGGAGCAGAAGCCGACCGTCAGGATGATCCCGCAGAGCAAAAGCGGGAGGAGGACCGTGCGGAGAAACTTCATGATGCGGGGTTCCTTTCTGCGATTTCGGTGTAGCCTGCGATGCGCGCGTCGAGGCCGAAGCCGGTGACGGCCTGTGCGGCCGCGTTGTAGTACAGCGTATAGGGGCGGTTTTCGGGGTCGGTCAGCACAATGACCGACTCGCCGTCGTAGTCGATGACGTAGCCGGGCTCGAGGTAGAAGGGCGCGGCGATGAGCTCGGCGAAGGACGTTTCGGGGAGATATTCCGCGGCGATGCGGTCGTAGAGCAGCAGGAAGTCGACAAACTGGTCGACAAGGATCCGCGCGATGCCGCTGAGCCCCGTCTCTGCGGCGATGCCCACGGAGTGGAGCCACTGCCGCCGGGCCTCCGGTTCGGCGCTGTAGACCTCCGGCCAGGCCTCGACCTGCGCCTGCCAGAAGGCCAGCGCGGCCTGTACCTGCTGGAGCAGCGCCTTCGGGGTCTTGACCGGCTCGGCCTGCTCGGCGGCGCCGCGCGTGTGCAGGTAGAGCGGGCGGCCCAGTGCGTCGAGCACGAGGCTCAGCGTGCGGCCGTCCTGCTCTTCGGAGAGGGGGTAGTCGCGCAGGTAGAAGAACTGTCCGGCGGAAACGCGCATTGCGTCGGCGAAGTTCTGGTCTTCGGCCACGGCGCCGCAGAACGGGGCGGCCAGCGCGCCGATGTACTGGTTCAGCGCCGGGTGGATCTCCGCTTCGGTCAGCCCGGTGTAGGCGGAAAGGGGGAGGCTCGCGTGCGCGTCGATCACGTCCCACGGCGGCAGGCGGATGTCCGCTTCGCTTTCGAGGTACAGCGGGCTTTCGGCGCCCGCGATGTCGACGGCCGACGGCGCGTCCTTGTAGTCGGGCGCGGCCGCGCCGAACAGCGCCGGCGCACAGACGCCGGCGGCGAGGATCAGCCCGCAGAGCGCGAGCGGCAGCAAAACGCCGCGCACGCGCTTCATGACGCTTTGCCCCGGCGGCCGCGGCGCGTGCGCTGTGCGGGCGCCGACTCCGCCGTCTTCGGCTCGGCCTTTTCGGGCGCATCGGGCGGCGCGACGTCCATGTGCACCAGAATCGTCGTGCCCTTCTGGTAGGTGGAGCGGATCTCCAACCGCGCGCCGTGCCGGCGGCAGATGTCGTCGCACAGAGCGAGGCCGAGGCCCGCGCCGCCGGCCTTGCGGCTGCGCGCCTTGTCCTCCATGTAAAAGGCCTCGGTCGCGCGGCGCACCGTGTCGGGCTTCATGCCGATGCCCTGGTCGATGACCGAAAGCACGGTGTGTCCGTCGAGGACGGACTGCACGAGCCAGACCGTGGAGCCCGCGGGCGACGCCTTGGCCGCGTTGTCGATGAGGTTGTAAAGCAGCGAGAGGAACAGCTCGCGGTCCACGCGCAGCACGGCGTTCCGGTGCAGCGTTTCCAGTCGGACGCCGCGGCGCTCGAGGATCGGCGCCATCGTGTGGGCGATGTCCGCAAAGAGCTGCCCGACCGGGATTTCCGTGCGGTCGAGCTGCACGCTGTCGGTGGAGGCGAGCTGCAGCAGCTTTGCGGAGAGGCCACGCAGGCGTTTGGCCTCCTCGACGATCGTCGTCGCGTAGTCGCGGCGCTGGTTGTCGGAGACGGCGCTCTTGATGCGCAGGATGTCGGCAAAGCCGAGGATGCTCGTCAGCGGCGTTTTCATCTCGTGCGCCATCGAGTCGGCAAAGCGCTTGCGGCTGTCGGCGATCTCCCGCAGCTTCTGCTCGCGCTCGTCGATCGAGGCGGACATGTTGTTGATGCTGCGCGCGAGCGTGCGCAGCTCGGCGCTGCCGTGCTCGGGCACGCGCAGGCTGTAGTTGCCGTTCGCGACGGCCTCGATCGTCTGCACGGAGACCTTCAGCGGGTGCAAAAAGATGAGCACCATCACGAGCATCGCGGCCGAGATCGCGGCGCCGCAGACCAGGCCGGTCGTGCGCGCGGCGGCCAGGTCCTGTTCGCGTGTCGCGTACACATCGGAAATGTCGTAGGCCGTGTACAGCGCGTAGGGCATCGTCTCAAGCTGCACCGTGGAGGCGATGACGAGGTAGGTCGCGCCGTCGATGTCGCGGATCACGCTGCGGCCCTCGTCGATGGCGTCGCCCGGCGCGAGCGCCTCGATGAGGCCCGTCCCGTCTTCGAAAAGCCCGGCGCCGGCCGAGGTGACGAGGCTGCCGTTCAGCAGCACGGCGATCGCCGAGGCGGTGGAGATGTCCGCCGTCACGGTGCTGCTGAGCAGCTCGGCGATCTCGTCGGTGCTCAGCAGGAGCTTGCCGGCCTTGAGCCGCTCGTAGGCGGCGTGGTTGGAGAGCGAGGCGCTCAGCGCCTCATGTGCCGAAACGGCGGTTTGCCGCTCGCGCTGGATGGAGTTTTCAAAGCTGCGTTCCAGCACGAGAAACTGCGTGAGCTGGATGGCGAGCATCACGAAGACGAGCGCCGTCAGCGAAACCTTCTGCCATAGCTTCATGAGCCGTCTCCTTTCTCAGGCGGATGCGGTCAGCGGCGTTCCAAGCGGTAGCCGAGCTTCGGGATCGTGATCAGCCGGCCCTGCAGGCCGAGCTTGCGGCGCACCTGCTGCACGTGGATGTCCACGGTGCGCGATTCGCCGGTGTAGTTGTACTCCCAGACGTTCGAGAGCAGCTGTTCGCGCGTGATCGCGACGTCGACGTTGCGCATGAAGAAGACGAGCACGTCGAACTCCTTCGGCGTCAGCACGACGGGCTCGCCGTTTTTCGTGACCGTGTGGCGCTCGATGTCGACGCAGATGTCGCCGTACTGCAGGCGCATTTCGCTTTTGCCCGCGCGCCGGAGCACGACCTCGATGCGCGCGAGCAGCTCGACGGCCTCGAACGGCTTTACGATGTAGTCCTCCGCGCCGCCGCGCAGGCCCTTGACCTTGTCGGCCACCGCGCCGAGCGCCGTCAGAAAGATGACCGGCGTTTCGCAGCCCTTCGCGCGGATCGCGTCGAGCACGGCGAAGCCGTCGGCGCCGGGCAGCATGACGTCGAGCAGAATCAGGTCGTAGCTCTCCGCCGTGATGCGCCCGATGGCCTCGAGGCCGTCGCCGCACTGCGCGTAGCCGTACCCGCCGATCGAAAGCGTCGCCGCCAGCATTTTCGAAATATTTTCATCGTCCTCGACGATCAGAATCCGGATCATGGTTCCACCGTTCCTTCCTGCATCTCCTTTTTGCCGCCCGGCAAAGCCCCCCCCGCTTCAGCCGCGCGGCGGCCTGTTCAAAACAGGCTGCGTTGTCTTCATTTTAACACAGAAAAGGGCGGGCTTCAACTCGGGGAAGCCCGCCCGCAGAGGACGCCGGACAGTTTTTGCAAAAATTTTGCATTTTCCGGGGATGGCGGCGCGGCTAGCGCCGGAGCTGCTTTCGGCACAGGCCCTTTTCCCCGCAGTGCGGACAGGTCAGCCGCCGCCTGGTGATCGTGTGGTACGCCTTCACGTATTCGCTGAACGTCGGCGCGAAAAGCGCGCCGCAGTGCGGGCACTTGTAGTAGCCGGCCTGTGCGTCGAGCATGGCGGCCGCAAAGACGCCGGCGGCTGCGGTGGCCAGAGCCAGCAGGAGCAGGGCGATCCGCGCGGCGGCCGGCAGCGGGGCAAAGGCGGCGAGCGCGACCAGCGCGCAGACCGCGACGATCGTGATCGCGCCGCACAGGACGGAGAGCATCATCCGTCTCTTGTTTTCTTCATTTTCCTTCATCAGATTCATCATGTTTTCCTCCGCTCTTTTCTGGTAATCCGTTTCGGAAACGACCGCGCCGGTCAACAGGTCGTTGACGGTGATTTGCAACGCGCCGCACAGCGGCAGCATCAGCGAAACCTCCGGCAGGCCCTTTCCGCATTCCCACTTCGAAACCGTTTTGTCGCTGATGGACAGCGCGTCGGCGAGCTGCCGCTGCGTGAGGCCCTGCGCCTTGCGCCGCTCGGCAATAAACCGGCCGATTTTAGCCTGATCCATGGGTTTGCCTCCTTTCTGCCTGTATTGTACGGGATAAACGGCCGGCTGCACACACACGGCGCGTAGAGCGGCGCGGCTCTACGGAGCGCAGAGTCGGGAAAGCCTGTCTCCCGCGCGCAGAAAACGCGCTCGTGCAGAAGCCGGCCGACAGAAATGTCCCCCGGGGAAAACCGGAGGACATCGGTTCAGTCGAGCTCGGGGATATAGCGGCCCGCCTCGCGCTCGATGCGCAGCAGCGAAAAGCCGAACGGCGGCAGCTTGAATTCGCCGGGGCCCTCCGCATTGTTCACGTACGGCGCGCCGAAGATGAACTGCGCGCTGTGGTAATCCACGCTGGGGATCACCGCGTTGTCCGCGCTGCGGTTTACGGCGACGAACAGCGCCTTTTCGCCGTGCGGCGTTTCCACGTACCGCTCAAACGAGAGGATGTCGCCGTGCGCGTAGATGCTGCGCAGCTTGCCGTGCTTCAAAATGTCGCCGTGCTCGCGGCGCAGCAGCGCGATGTAGCGGTACCAGGCGATGAGGTCCTTTTCCTCGCGGCCCCAGGGGTAGCACGCGCGGTTGAAGGGGTCGCGGTAGCCCTCCATGCCGGCCTCGTCGCCGTAGTAGATGCAGGGCACGCCCGGCAGCATGAACTGGAGCAGCGCGGCGAGCCGCAGCCGCTCGAGCGCGGTCTCCCGCTGGTCGGGCGTCATGTGCTGCCCGCTCTGCCACGCGCGGCCGCGCTCGCCCGCGGGTTCGCCGCCCAGCACGGTCAGCGCGCGCTCGGTGTCGTGCGTGCCGATGTGGTTCATCAGGATGTCGAGCACCTGCGGCGGGTAGTTTTCGGCGATCGTCTCGATGCGGTCCATCATCAGCGAAGCGTGTTCGCCGCGGAGGAAGCCGAGGATCGCGTCGCGGAACGGGTAGTTCATCACGCTGTCGAGCTGGCCGCCCATCAGGTAGCGGCGCCGCACGCCGTAGGCCGTCTTGTTGGAGGCGTCCTCCCAGACCTCGCCGAGCACGACGGCGTCCTCGTCAAAGCCCTTGACGGCGCGGTTCAGGCTGTCGAGGAAGCAGTCCGGCAGCTCGTCGGCGACGTCGAGCCGCCAGCCGGAGGCGCCGGCCGCGAGCCAGCGGTGGATGATGCCGTCTTCGCCGTTGATGTACGCGTCGTAGTCGGGGTTGCCCTCGCGCACGTTCGGCAGCGTGGTGAAGTTCCACCAGCACTCGTAGTCGTTCGGCCAGCTGCGGAACGAGTACCAAGGGTAGTAGGGGGACTGCTGCGAGCGGTAGGCGCCGCCGTCGCCGTAGCGGCCCTCGCGGTTGAAATAGATGCTGTCGCTGCCCGTGTGGCTGAACACGCCGTCGAGCAAAATGCGGATGCCGCGCGCCCTTGCGGCGGCGCAGAGCGAGCGGAAATCCTCCTCGGTGCCGAGCAGCGGGTCGATCTTCTCGTAATTTGCGGTGTCGTAGCGGTGGTTCGAGTGCGACTCAAAGATCGGGTTCAGGTAGATGCACGTCACGCCGAGCGACTTGAGGTAGCCGAGCTTCTGCTCGATGCCCTTGAGGTCGCCGCCGAAAAAGTCGGTGTTCGTGATCTTGCCCTCGGCGTTCGGCCGCCACTCGGGCTGCTCGGACCAGTCGGCGTGCATCGTGCGGCCGTAGGGGATGTCGTGCTTCTCCCGGCCGGAGCAGTAGAAGCGGTCGGGGAAAATCTGGTACAGAACGCCGCCGGCGAGCCACTCCGGCGTTTTGAAGTCCGCCGAATAGGCCGTGAGCTGCCAGTCCTCGCTGCCGCCGGCACGGGCCTCGCCGCCGATGTCCTTTTTCAGCACGAAATGCCCGCGGGAGGTGCGCAGCTCGAAGTGGTAGAAGCACAGCCCGGCGTTCTGCGGCGCGAAGTGGCACTCCCACCACTCGTGGTCGTCGCCGTTCATGCCGCACCAGAACATGTCGTTGCAGACGGTGCGGCCGTCGGTGTCGAGCACGAGCAGGTAGGCGGCGGAGCAGGCCATGCTGCGCGGCACGGTGATCTTGAAGTGAACGCGCGTGCCGGCCGGAACGGCGCCGGTGGGGCTGCGGTAAATCGGGTTTCTGGAGTTGAAAAAAGTCATGGCGAGGGCTCCCTTGCGGTTAGGATTCAGAAAAGGGACGCCGGAATGCTATTCCGGCGTCCCTTGAAAATGCGTGCAGGCGGGTTAAGCCTTTTTCTTTGTGTTTGCGGTGCTGGCGGTCTTCACCGGCTCGGCGAGCCAGATGTTGTTCGCGTAGTCGCGGATCGCGCGGTCGGCCGCGAAGATGCCGGCCTTTGCCGTGTTGACGAGCGACATCGCGTTCCACTTCTTCTGGTCCTTGTACAGGCGCTCCGCGCGCTGCTGGGCTTCGCTGTAGGAGGCGAAATCGGCCAGCGCCATATACTGGTCCACGTTGAGCAGCGCCTGGTGCAGGTTCGAGAAGGTCTTGCCGTCAAAACCCTGGCCGAGCGCGTCGACGGCCTTGCGGATGATGGCGTTGTTCTCATACTGGTTGCGCGGCCGGTAGCCGGAAGCGCGCAGGCTGTTGACCTCGGGCGTTGTCATGCCGAAGAGGATGATGTTGTCGTCGCCGACCGCCTCGTGGATCTCGACGTTCGCGCCGTCGAGCGTGCCGAGCGTGATGGCGCCGTTGATCATGAACTTCATGTTCGAGGTGCCGGAGGCCTCGGTGCCGGCCAGCGAGATCTGCTCGCTGATTTCGGCGGCCGGGGTCAGCAGTTCCGCCCAGGAGACGCAGTAGTTCTCGACGAAGATGACGCGCAGCTTCTGGTTGACGCGCGGGTCGTTGTTGATCGTGTTGGCAAGGCAGACGACGAACTGCAGGATCTCCTTCGCGAAGTAATAGCCCGGCGCCGCCTTCGCGCCGAAGAAGTAGGTGTGCGGCGTGTACTCGGCGTTCGGGTTCTCCAGCAGCCACTGGTAGACGGAGAGGATGTGCAGCGCGTTCATGTGCTGGCGCTTGTACTCGTGCAGGCGCTTGACCTGCACGTCGAAGATGCTGTTCGGGTCGACGATCTGGCCCTGCGTGCGCTTTACGTACTCGGCGAGGCGCTGCTTGTTCGAGAGCTTGATCGCCTCGAGCTTTTCGAGCACCGCGGCGTCGTCCTTGTACGCCATCAGCTTTTCAAGCTGCGTCGCGTCGTGGATGTAGCCGTCGCCGGTCAGCTCCGTGATGAGCGCGGCGAGCTTCGGGTTCGCCTGGTTCAGCCAGCGGCGGTGCGCGATGCCGTTCGTGACGTTCTTGAACTTCTGCGGCATCTCGGTGTAGAAGTCGTGGAAGACGCTGTCCTTGAGGATCTCGCTGTGCAGCTCGGAAACGCCGTTCGTGCTGTGCGAGGCGAGGACGGCGAGGTTCGCCATGCGCACGTAGCCGTCGCACAGCGGCGCCATGCGCCAGATCTTGCCCTCGTCCACGCCGCGGCGGCGCATCTCCTCCCAGAAGCGGCGGTTGATCTCCTCGACGATCTGGTAGATGCGCGGCAGGCGGGATCTGAAGAGCTCCACGCTCCAGCACTCGAGCGCCTCGCTCATGACCGTGTGGTTCGTGTAGGCGATCGTGCGGCAGACGATGTCCCACGCCGCGTCCCAGCCGTAGCCGCATTCGTCGAGCATGATGCGCATCAGCTCGGGAATCGCGAGCACCGGGTGCGTGTCGTTCAGGTGGATCGCCGCGAGCCTCGGCAGGTCGTCCAGCGAGCTGTGCGTGTACAGGTGGCGGCGCACGATGTCCTGCACGGAGGCGGAAACGAGGAAGTACTGCTGCGCAAGGCGCAGGCTCTTGCCCTCGAGGTGGTTGTCCTCCGGGTAAAGGACCTTCGTGATGGTCTCGGCCATCGCGGTCTGCTCCATCGCGCGCATGTAGTTGCCGCTGTTGAAGAGCTTCATATCGAATTCGTTCGCGGCGGCGCGCCAGATGCGCAGGACGGAAATGCCCTTGCCGTCCATGCCGGAAACGTACAGGTCATACGGGATCGCGAGGATCGAGGTGTAGTTCTTGTGGCGCACGGAATGGTACTGGTCGTGCCACTGCTCCTCGATGTAGCCGTCGAAGTGGACCTCGATCGCGCTTTCGTCGACCTTCTGCATCCAGACTTCGCCGCCCGGCAGCCAGAAGTCCGGCAGCTCGGTCTGCCAGCCCTCGACGAGCTTCTGGCGGAAGATGCCGTACTCGTAGCGCAGCGAGTAGCCCATCGCCGGGTAGCCCTGCGTGGCGAGGCCGTCGAGGAAGCACGCCGCGAGGCGGCCGAGGCCGCCGTTGCCGAGGCCGGCGTCCGGCTCCTGCTCGTACAGCGCGTCGAGCTTCACGCCCATTTCAGAGAGCGCCTTGCGGAAGTTTTCCTCAAGGCCGAGGTTGAAGAGGTTGTTCTTCAGCGAGCGGCCGAGCAGGAACTCCATACATAAATAATAGATCTGCTTCGTTTCGCTTTTTTCTGCGTTGCGCACGAACTCGTCGCGGCCGCGCACCATAAGATCGCGCACGACGAGGGCGGATGCCTTGTAAAACTCGTCGTCGCTGGCATTTTCGGAGGAAACGCCGTAGATGTGGGAGAGTTTCTCCTGGATGGCCGTCTTCACCTGGGCGACCGTCATGCTGTAATTCATGTAGTACCTCCTAAGCTGTTACAGGTGTAAAATGCAGGATATTTATGCATATTACACAAAACGATATAATTTAGTGCATGAAAATGAAATGTTTTAAGTAAATTATATACTAAAAACACAGGGGATTCAATGCTGAACAATACGAAGTTTGCCATTTCGCTTTGTATGGTTTTTACAGAAAAACGGCGCAAAATGCCATTGCCCGGCCTGCGGAAAGGCCGCAGGCGGGAGAAAGCATGCGGCGTTTTCTTCCCGCCTATTATAGGATACTTTTGTAAATTTAACAAGGGATTTTCAGGAAAACCTCAGGAAAAATGCGGGTTTTCGGCACTTTTCTACGGCTGCGGCGCAAATTTTCCCGTCTTCTCTTTCTTTTTCGTCTGAAATGCAATATAATAGAGGCAGGATATCCGGCCGCTGCGCCGGAAACAGGCGCGCCATGCGGAAAGGAAGGCACAGGGAATGGAAAAGACGAGATGTAGACTGAACATCTGCGGCGTGGAGGTCACGGTATCGGGCGACATGGACCGCGCGGCCGCCGAGCGGATCGCCGAAGCGGTGCGCTCGCGCATGCAGCAAGTGCTCAACACGGCGTATGCCGCGTCGATCGAGAAGGCCGCGGTGATCACGGCGATGAACCTCTGCGAGGAGCTTGCCCGCCAGGAGGCGGCGCTCCGGCAGAGCGAGGAAAAGGCCGCGCAGCTCGAGGAGGAGCTGCGGCAGCTCGGCGGCGCGGAGGGGCTCCGCGCGCGCCTGCAGCAGGCCGAGGGCAAGCTGAAGCTCGCCGAGGAGCAGGTGAGGCGCCTGCAGGCACAGCCGGCGGCAGCGCAGCCGGCCGCGCCGGAAAAGCCAGCCGGCCAGCCGGTCCCGATGCGCAACCCCCTGCGGCCCGACATCGGCGAGCAGGAAGGGCTTGTCAGCTTTTTCGCCAAGGAGTGACGGTTTTGACAACGGATAAGATCGAAGTTCTGGCGCCGGCCGGCAACCCGGCGGCGCTGAAAGCCGCGGTATTCGCCGGTGCGGACGCGGTGTATATGGGCGGCGCGCTTTTTTCGGCAAGAGCGAACGCCGCCAATTTTTCGCGCGAGGAGATGCGGGAGGCCGCGGCCTTCGCGCGCGAGCGCGGCGTGCGCGTTTATGTGACGGTCAACACGCTCGTCAAGGACGCGGAGCTCGCCGAAGCGCTCGACTTCTGCGCGTATCTGTGCAGCCTGCCGGTCGACGGCATTCTGGTGCAGGACATGGGGCTTTTCGCGCTACTGCATGAAGCGTGCCCCGAAATGCCGCTGCACGCCTCGACGCAGATGAGCCTGCACACGCCGGGCGGCGCGGCGCTTTTGCAGTCGCTCGGCGCGTCGCGCGTGGTGCTTGCGCGCGAGATGTCGCTCGAGGAGATCCGCGCGGTCTCGGCGCAGACCGACGTGGAGCTCGAGGCGTTCGTGCACGGCGCGCTGTGCATGTCGCTTTCCGGGCAGTGCTATTTCAGCGCGATGCTCGGCGGCCGCAGCGGCAACCGCGGGCGCTGCGCGCAGACGTGCCGCCTGCCCTTTGCGGCGCCCGGCGGCACGGGGCACGACCTCAGCCTCAAGGACATGTCGTTCATCGAGCACATCGGCGCGCTTTCGGCGGCCGGCGTCTGCTCGGCAAAAATTGAAGGGCGCATGAAGCGGCCCGAGTACGTGGCCGCGGCGGTCTCCGCCTGCCGCCATGCGGCGGACGGCGAGCCGGTGCCGCCCGCGCTGCTGGAGGACCTCGGCGCCGTGTTCTCGCGCTCCGGCTTTACGGACGGCTACCTGTCCGC
>DSLFI04101__coassemble_241_pt1 | contig 27862 bp, 23 predicted proteins | sample DSLFI04101__metabat2_high_PE_040 | metagenome-assembled genome bin DSLFI04101
TGCTGATGACGCCCGCCGAGCGCAGAGAGGCGAGCAGGTCGTTGAACGCGTCGATAACTTCGGTGAGCTGGGCGGAGGGCTGCAGGTCGTTCACAGCCGCGCCTGGCGTAACGCCGGGGCCTGTCGGACCCGTCGCGCCTGTGGGGCCTGTCGCGCCCGTTGCGCCCGCGTCGCCCGTCGGGCCCGTGGGACCCGTTGCGCCTGTGGGGCCTGTGTCGCCCGTCGGGCCGGTCGCGCCGGCAGCGCCCGCGTCGCCGGTAGGACCTGTCGCACCTGTTGGGCCAGTGGGACCCGTCGGGCCCGTTGCGCCGGTCGCACCCGTCGGCCCGGTGGGACCGGTCGGACCCGTTGCACCTGTAGAGCCGTGTGTTTATGCACAACACGGGATACGGCTTTGCGTTGAGCGGACTGCCGGGCGCTCAGTCCCCGCGGATGACGTCGCCGCTGCTTTCGGGGCAATCCGCAATTCTCCGGTATTCGTCGGCAAAGTTGAGATCAATCGTGATCTCCCCGTTTTCATGCACCCAGATCATTTTCACGAGTTCAGCCACAATCCCGCGGTTCAGCGTTTGAATGTTTTTGTGCTTCAAAAAGGCAGTGAGATACGGGTCGCCGCTTCCGCTGCCGCCGGCCGCTGCCTGCAGCGCCTCTTTCAGATAGGCGATGTTCGCTTCAAGCTGCTGCATCTGTTCTGCAAGCTTGCCCTTCAAGCGCCGGTATTCCGCTTTGGTGATCTCGCCGCTTTTCCAATCCGGGTACAGGCTGTCGGCAGCGTCGCTGCACCGCTTCAGCTGCTTTTCAGCCTGCTCCAGAGCGTGGGACAACCGCTTGCATTCCCGGTCGATAACGGGCGCGCTGCCGATCCGTTCGATTTCCTCCGTAAGCCTGTCTGCAAGCGAAATCTGCACCTGCAACGCCGCCAATACCGCGCTTTCCAACTTATCCTGCCGGATAGAATGCTTGCTGCAAATCTTTTTATCGGTGTAGCTGCGGCAAGCGTAGTAGGCAATATTGCGCGCGGTCTTGCGCCGCATGGCCTTTTTGCAATCCGCGCAGCGGACAAAGCCGGACAGCGGATAGACTGCCTGACTGCCGGGGGGCGCCCTTGTATCGCGCCTGTGCAGGGCCTGCGCCTTCCCGAAGGTTTCCCGGTCGATGATCGCCTCATGCGTGCCCTGGACGACAAACCACTCCGCTTCGGGGACGCTGATTTGCCTGTGCACCTTGTAGCTTATCACGCGATTGCGGCCCTGCACCATTGCGCCCGTATAAACCTCATTCTGCAATATCCTTGCAACCGTGCCGGCCGACCAGAGGCCGTCGCTTTTGCCGGAATTGGGGTTGCTGTACTTAAAGCCTTTTTTCCTCTTATAGGCTTCGGGGGTCGGCTCGCCCATTCGGCTGAGCCGTTGTGCGATCCCGGTTTTGCTGTACCCCTCGTTTACAAACCAGTGAAAAATACTTTTGACAACCTCCGCCGCTTCTTCGTCTACGAGCAGGCGGTTTTTGTCGTTTGGGTCTTTCCTGTAGCCGTAAGGAGCAAACGCGCCGATGAACTCGCCGCGCTCCCGCTTCATCCGGAATGTTTTGCGGATCTCTTCGGAAGTGGCCGCGGCGAACTGCTCGTTGAACATTCCCCGGATGGGTACTTCAAGCCCGCTTGCAGAGCGAGGGTTTGCGTAAGTGTCGATAAACGGCGCGCCTGTGCAGATAAACCTTGCGCCGTGAAGCGGGATGAATTCCTCCAGAAACTTTTGCTGGTCGGCAAGGTTGCGGAAACCGCGCGCGAGGGATTTGATGATCATGCAGTTTACTTCTTTGCGGGCCATGCAGCCCTCAAGCCGTCGGAAGCCCGGCCGCGCCGTGTCGGTGCCCGTCGATCCGTCGTCGGCGAACACGCCTGCAATCGCGTAGGTGCCCGGCGCAAAATAGCTTTCTACAAAATCGCGGAGTATCTTCTCCTGGTTAAGAATGCTTTCGCTTCCGTCCTCGCTGCCGTCCTCTCTGGACAGCCGAATATACAGCCCGATTCTCCAAAACGGCTCGGCAGGGCGGCATGCCGTTTCGTTTTTGCGTATGCGGGGCATCGAGGCTATTTCAGACCTGCAAAGTAGTTGTACAGGGCCTGCTTCAGCGTCCTGTCCTCTGCGACAAACCGTATTCTTACAGGCGTATCGCCGAAAAGAAAGCAGTATGGATTGCCGATCTGCGCCAAGCAGCTTTGCATTTTCTCTGCGGCCGGGGCGGAACCGTCTATGTGGATATTGCGAATATCGACCAATGCGCTGCGGTCGACCTGTGTAATAGCAACGCTTTTCATCTGTTCAAGCTGCGCTTTGCCAATCATATTTCTTTCCCTCCTGATACAGCCTTGCTACAGGGTATGCGATCAGGCCTGTACCATATGAAGAAGGGGCAGGGAGCAGGCGCGTTCTGCGTTTCGCGGGGATGAGCCCGCGCGGAAAGCCGGCCGGCGCGCGCCGACGCTTTCAGGCGCCTGCCCTTTGCCGGCGTTTTCTTCAATTTCGGCGCAGCTTTAAAATGGTAAGCGTAACCTGGCCGTCCCGGCCTTCGGCGGAGCCGGAATAGGTGAGGGAAAATTCCGTTGAAGAGGGCGCATAAAGGATCAGGAAGGAAGACCCGCAGGCGCTGGACCCGTTGGTGCGCGTTGCGAAATAAATACCCGTTTCCAGATGCGGGGCGCCGTTGTAGGACGGCGTTACCTGCATGTAATTGGCCGAATTGAACAGCACCGAGACTTCGTAGCTGATCAGATAATATCCCGGTTCCAGTCGGATATGCGTCGAATCGACAGCGGCGATGTTTCCGGTAGAATCTGTTATATCGGGAAACAGGACAATAAGGCTGTTCGGTGTAAGCTGCATCTGATAATTCGCAAAAGAAGCAAAGGAATCATCCGGCACCGCGCCCTGTGCCCCGGTGGGGCCGGTGGGCCCCTGCGGCCCGGGAATACCCTGTAAGCCCTGCGGGCCTGTCGGCCCCGTGGATCCCTGTGCTCCGGTGGAACCGGTGGGTCCCTGCGGCCCGGGAACACCCTGTAAGCCCTGCGGGCCTGTCGGCCCCGTGGGCCCCGGTGCCCCGGTAGGACCGGTGGGCCCCTGCGGCCCGGGAACGCCCTGTAAGCCCTGCGGGCCCGTCGGCCCCGTGGATCCCTGCGCCCCGGTGGGGCCGGTGGGCCCCTGCGGCCCGGGAACGCCCTGTAAGCCCTGCGGGCCCGTCGGCCCCGTGGGCCCCTGCGGTCCGGTGGGGCCTTGCGGCCCGGGAACGCCCTGTAAGCCCTGCGGGCCCGTCGGCCCCGTGGGCCCCTGCGGTCCGGTCGGGCCCGCAACGCCGGCAATACACCTGCAGCAGCACAAGGGGCATTGAAAATAATGCTGGTTATGGTTGAAATTTGACATGGTTTTCCAACTTTCTTTTTGTGGTGTATCACAGTATATTCCGGAAAGAGGCAGATCGCTCCTCAAAAGCGTTTATCTCTGGCGGCAGGCTCTGCGAAAAAAAGGAGCGGCGCCTGCCGCAAATCGGACGGCGATCGACTGGGGCGGGGCCGTTCGGCAGCGGATGGGCGCCGATTTATTCTGGTAAGGCCTGCGCGCGGGCCATACGTGTGGTTGTGCATATATGACCGGAGCAGTTGCCCCTGTCGCGCCCGTCGTACCCGCAGGGCCTGTCGCGCCCGTGGGGCCTGTTGCGCCGGCCGGGCCCTCAACGCCCTGAATGCCCTGCACGCCCTGCGGTCCCGTCGGACCGGTCGCGCCGCGCGGCCCGGTGGGGCCCTGTACGCAGCAGCACGGCGTGCAGCCGCAGACGTTGCAGCAGCCGCAGCCGCGGGGCGCGCTGGGGCAGGCGTCCCAGTCGTCGCTCGGTCGATAAATCTTCATACGGAAAAATCCCCTTTCATTCCGTTCACATTGAGCTCTTGTGGAGGCCTCCACAAGACAGAATATGCGGACAGGCTCGAAAGGGTGCCGGATGACGAAAAAACCGGCGGGCCGAAAGCCTGCCGGTTTGCTCTTTTTAGAAAGATTCAGATGTTTTTCGGGAATTCGCGCTCCGGCTGAATCGCCTTGTACGCCGGGCGGATGATCTTGCCCGCGTTGATCAGCTCCTCGATGCGGTGCGCGCTCCAGCCCGCGATGCGCGCGCAGGCGAAGATCGGCGTGTAGAGCTCGATCGGAAGGTCGAGCATGCTGTAAATAAAGCCGCTGTAGAAGTCGACGTTTGCGGAAACGCCCTTGTAGATGCGGCGCTTCTCGCCGATGACCTCCGGCGCGAGGCGTGCCACGCGCATGTAAAGGCCGTACTCGTCCTCGCGGCCCTTTTCGGAGGAAAGGCCCGCCGCGAAGCTCTCCATGATCTTGGCGCGCGGGTCGGAGATCGAGTAAACCGCGTGGCCCATGCCGTAGATGAGGCCGGCCTTGTCGAAGGCCTCCTTGTCGAGCAGGCGGGTGAGGTAATCGCGGATCTCGTCCTCGTCCGCCCAGTCCTTGACGACCTGCTTCATGTCCTCGAACATGCGCACGACCTTGATGTTCGCGCCGCCGTGCTTCGGGCCCTTGAGCGAGCCGAGCGCCGCCGCGATCGCGGAATAGGTGTCGGTGCCGGAGGAGGTGACGACGTGCGTCGTGAAGGTCGAGTTGTTGCCGCCGCCGTGCTCCGCGTGCAGCATCAGGGCGATGTCGAGCACCTTGGCCTCGAGCGGGGTGAACTTTTTGTCCGAGCGCAGGATGCGCAGGATGTTTTCGGCGGTCGTCAGCTCGGGCTTCGGCTGGTGGATGTAGAGGCTGCGGCCGTCGTTGTAGTGGCGGTAGGCCTGGTAGCCGTACACCGAGAGCAGCGGGAAGATCGCGATGAGCTGGATGCACTGGCGCAGCACGTTCGGAATCGAAACGTCGTCCGGCGTCTCGTCGTACGAGTACATCGTCAGCACGCTCCGCGCGAGCGTGTTCATCATGTCGTTGCTCGGCGCCTTCATGATGATGTCGCGCACAAAGCCGGTCGGCAGCGTGCGGTAGAAGGAGAGCTGGTCGATGAACAGCTTGAGCTGCTCCTTCGTCGGCAGCTCGCCGAACAGCAGCAGGTAGGCCGTCATCTCAAAGCCGAAGCTGTGGTCGGCCGGCATGCTGCGCACGAGGTCTTCGATGTTGTAGCCGCGGTAGAAGAGCTGGCCCTCCGCGGGGACGCTCTTGCCGTCCACGACCTTGCTGGACCGGATCTCCGAAATGCCGGTCAGGCCGGTCAGGACGCCGTTGCCGTTCAGGTCGCGCAGGCCGCGCTTGACGTCGTACTTTGTATAAAGCGTGGGATCAATCGTACCGTTCTGTACGCAGTAGGAAGCGAGCTTCTGGATTTCGGGGGTAATTTCCGAGTACTTCGATGTGGGCATTCTGGGATCATTCCTTTCTCAATTGGGGCCCCATAGGGGCGCAGCGTTCGTTAAAGCAGCGTATAATACACCTTTATTATAGCAGATTGCCAAAGGGGTTTGATGTCGAATCTGTGAACTTTTTATAAGATCGATACGGTGGCGGCGGGCCTTCCCGGCTTTCGCGCAGGCATACCGCGGCCCGGCGCGCCATACACATGGAAGAAGACGAAAGCGGGGGAAGCACGGATATGAGACGGATTGCAGTCAAAGCGATGTGGATACGGAAAACGGCGTGGACGGCCTGCGCCGCCGCGGCCGTTGCGCTGTGCGCGTGGTGCATGGTGGACAATCTCCTGCCGGCCGTCCGCGAAAACGGCGGGGCGTGGGCGCTGCGCGCGGCCGGGCTGACGGTCGCGCCCGAAGCGGAAGCACCGCCGCAGCCCGACAGCGATGCTTTAGCGGAAACGCCGGAGACCGAGGCGGACGGGATTTTGTCCCCCTGGGCGGAGCCGGAGCCCGAGGTCGCGCCGACGCCGGACCCGGAGCGGGAGACGGCGCCGGTCGCCTCCACCTGGATGGACGGCGGCGAGACCGTGGACGGCTTTTCCGTCAAGGATACGTCGGAATCCGGCGTGGACCTGTACGAGGAGCTGCAGATCGACCCGGACGTGCACGTGAAGCGCGACGGGTCGCCGGTCGTCCTGCTGTACTCGACGCACGCGAGCGAATCCTTTTTGCTCAGCGACACCGACTGGTATTACACGGACGACGATTTCCGCTCGACCGAGCCGGACGAGAGCATCCTCTCGGTGGCGGCCGAGGCCGCGGCGGTCATCGAGGCGGGCGGCTTCGGCGTGATCCACGACACGACGCTGCACGACTACCCGGCCTATTCCGGCAGCTACGACCGCTCGATGGAGACGATCCGAAAAAATCTCGAAGCGTACCCGACGATCCAGATCACCGTGGACGTACACCGCGACGCGTTCGGCGAGGACGAGGACGGCACGCGCTACAAGCCGGTCGCCGAGGTCAACGGGAAGGACGCGGCGCAGATCATGATCCTCACGGGCTGCGACCTCTCCGAGGACCCGCTCTTTCCCGACTGGCGCGAGAACCTCCACTTTGCGCTGCGGCTGCAGCAGAAGGGGGAAGCGCTGTTCCCGGGGCTGTACAGACCGCTGTTTTTTTCACAGCGCAATTACAACATGCACGCCACGCACGCTTCGGTCCTCGTGGAGGTCGGCACGGAGGTGAACACGCTCAGCGAGGCGCAGTATTCGGGGCGGCTGCTCGGCGAGACGATCCTCGCGGTTCTGAACGACCTTGCGGAATAGGCGCGCCGCGGCGCGGGCATACTCGGTACAGAAAACGAAAAAAGGAGTTCTGTACCATGCACAGCCGTTTCCGCACCCGCCCGTTTCTGATTTCCTTTCTCTGCACCGCGCTCGCGCTGCTCTTTCTGGTCGGCATACTCGTCGTCGACGCCGAGGGCCGCCGCCTGAGCTTCAACGACACGTCGCCCGCGCTGGAGCTTGTCTACAACGCGGACGGCACCGCGGACATGCAGGTCAACGCCTTCCGGCTCGACCGGCAGTTCGACGTGACGGGGCTCGTGCGCGTCTGGCACTTCATCGCCGACTTTTTCTGCATCCCGCACGGGCGATTTCCCGAGGGGGCGAATGCGTTTGCGTCTGCCGGATGAAAACGGCGGGGAGACCGGGCGCGACTGTTTTGCGCCGGTCTCCCGTATAGCATTCGAACACATCATTCGAACACAACGGTGCATTCGTTGATGTAAAGACAGGTGATGAAAAACGATTGAATCGTATCATAGTCTCCGCCGAATATGGCCGTCCCGTTCGCCGGCCTGTATTGTACGGAGACGGGATCAAACTGAAGATCGTCGCCGGCGAGCACGGAATCCATGCGGATCGTATAGCTGCCGTCCCCACTGTCGGTTACGGTCAGCGTAACGTCATAGCCGGGGCCGCCGAGCCCAAGGTTCTTGCTCACGCAGAGAAATCCGTCTACGTCCTGCGCGTATACGGAGTCGAGCAGCGCTTCGGCCGTGTCGGCGTCAAAGTAGCGTTCGGTCGCTGCCAGCAGCGCGTCGCGCGAAGCAATGCCGTCTACCGCGGTGGGGTAAACCATCGGCGCGCCCGATGCGTTGTAGGGCGGATAGAGCACGTCGTCGCCGTAGGCCGGGTCGATCACGGCGCTGCGGTCGTAGAACCAGTCGCAGAAGAAGGCAGTGGCCTCGTCGATCTGCGCAAGCAGCGCAGCTTCGGTCAAGGGCGCGGCGGTGGCCTCCGGCGTGGGTTCCGCAGTCGGCGCCGCGGTCGGTTCGGCAGGTGGTTCGGCGGTCGGTTCAGCGGATGATTCGGCGGTCGGCGCGGGCGTTGGGGTTGTCGTCGGCTCGGTTCTGGATCTGTCCAGAACGGCGGATAAGGTGGCGCAGCCCGCTGTGCAGAGCAGCATGCCGGAAAGCAGCAGCGCCGCGGCGGCCCGCACCCATTTCTTTGCGGTCATTTCAAGGACTTCCTTTCGTTTCTGGAGGTGGATTTCCAAAGCTGTTTAAAGCTGCTTTCAGTATAACAGACGGAAAAAGCGTTGGCAATATGCCGCGCCGGGGAGAATTTCGAAGAAAGTCAAAAAGTTCGTGATTTTTTAACAAATTTATAGTATAGTAAGAGGCATACAGAATATGGGGGCCGCCGAAGGGGCGCGCCCGCGTGAGAAGAGGTTGAATAGGCAATGGCAAAAAAACAATTCAAGGCGGAATCGAAGCGTCTGCTCGATTTGATGATCAACTCGATCTATACGCACAAGGAGATTTTCCTGCGCGAGCTGATCTCGAACGCGAGCGACGCGATCGACAAGCTGTACTATAAGTCGCTGAGCGACGGCGATACGGGACTGAACCGCGACGACTTCGAGATCCGCATCGAGGTGGACAAGGACGCGCGCGTGCTGCGCATCCGCGACAACGGCATCGGCATGACGCAGGAGGAGCTCGACCAGAACCTCGGCGTCATCGCGAAGAGCGGCTCGCTCAAGTTCAAGTCGGAAAACGAGAAGAGCGAGGACATCGACATCATCGGCCAGTTCGGCGTCGGCTTCTACTCGGCGTTCATGGTCAGCGACCACGTGCGCGTCGAGTCGAAGGCCTACGGCGCGGACGAGGCGTTCGCGTGGGAGTCCGACGGTGCGGACGGCTACACGATCCGCGCCTGCGAGAAAACCGGCCACGGCACCGAGATCACGCTGCACGTCAAGGCCGACACCGAGGACGAAAAGTACAGCGAATTCCTCGATACATACCGCCTGCGCGGCCTTGTGAAGAAGTACTCCGACTACATCCGCTACCCGATCCGCATGGAGGTCGAAAAGACCCGGCCGAAGGAGGGCGCGGAGAACGAGTACGAGCACTATTTTGAGGTCGAGACGCTCAACAGCATGGTGCCGCTGTGGAAGAAGAACAAAAACGAGGTCACGGCCGAGGAGTACAACAACTTCTACAAGGAGAAGTTCTACGACTGGCAGGACCCGCTCAAGGTGATCCACACGGCGGCCGAGGGCACCGCGACCTACAACGCGCTGCTGTTCATCCCGGCCAAGGCGCCGATGGACTACTACTCCCGCGACTATGAAAAGGGCCTGCAGCTCTACGCTTCCGGCGTTCTGATCATGGAGAAGTGCGCCGACCTGCTGCCCGATTACTTCGGCTTTGTGAAGGGCCTTGTCGACTCGCAGGACCTCTCGCTCAACATCTCGCGCGAGATGCTCCAGCACGACCGCCAGCTCAAGCTGATCGCCGGCCGCATCGAGAAGAAGATCGCCTCCGAGCTCAAATCCATGTGCGACCACGACCGCGAGACGTACGAGAAGTTCTTCGAGAACTTCGGCCTGCGCATCAAGTTCGGCATGTACGAGAACTACGGCGTGAACAAGGACAAGCTCAAGGACCTCGTCCTGTTCAGGACGTCCTCCGGCAAGATGCGCACGCTGAAGGAGTACGTCGACGACATGAAGGAGGACCAGACCTGCATCTACTACGCCTCGGGCGAGACGGCGGAGCGCATCGCGCACCTGCCGCAGACCGAAGCCGTGCTCGACCGCGGCTTTGAAGTCCTGTACCTGACCGACGAGGTCGACGAGTTTGCGCTGATGGTGCTCCACGAGTACGAGGGCAAGGCGTTCAAGAACGTCTCCGCCGAGGACGCGCGCGTGCAGACCGACGAGGAGAAGGCCGCGGCCGAAAAGCGCGCGGAGGAGAACAAGACGCTGCTCGAGAAGATCAAGGGGATCCTCGGCGACCAGGTCAAGGACGTGCGCCTGTCCGCGTCGCTCAAGAACCACCCGGTCTGCATCACGACGGACGGCGCGCTCTCGATGGAGATGGAGAAGGTGCTCAACTCGATGCCCGGCGCGGAGCAGAAGGTGAAGGCCGAGCAGATCTTCGAGATCAACGCCGAGCACCCGGTTTTCGAAACGCTCCGCCGCTTCGAAAACGACGAGGACAAGCTGAAGAAGTACACCGAAGTGCTGTATAACCAGGCGCTGCTGATCGAGGGCCGGTCGATTGCGGACCCGGTCGCCTATGCGAATGCGGTCGCCGAGCTGCTCGCGCAGTAAGCTGTGCAGAAAGACTGAGGGGGACAGGGAGATGAAACGAAAGAAAAAGGAACGAAACTGGGGCAAAGTCTTCACGATCGCCGTTCTGATCAGCTTTGCGGCGCCGATCGGCTTCCTCATCATGCGGATCATATCGGGCGAAGAGGCGGAGGGCGTCGGCCGCGGCCGCGAGGACTACATACTCATGCTGCTGCAGTGCCTGCTCGGCATTGCGGCGATCCTCGTTCCGATCAGCCTGATGCGCCGCTGGGACGTGGAGATCCCGCGCGTGATGTTCCTCCTTTACATCGGCTTTCTCTACTGCGCGATTTTCCTCGGCGAGGTGCGCAGCTTCTACTACGTCGTGCCGCACTGGGACACGATCCTGCACGCGTGCAGCGGCGCGATGCTCGGCGCGCTCGGCTTTTCGATGATCGCGCTGCTCAACAACACGCAGCGCATCCCGATGAACCTGTCGCCGTTGTTTGTCAGCGTGTTTGCATTCTGCTTCGCGCTGGCGCTCGGCGCGGTGTGGGAGATCTACGAGTTTTCGGCGGACGCGCTGTTCGGCACGAATATGCAGAAATTCGCGCTCGATGACGGCACGCAGCTCGTCGGTCAGGACGCGCTGTGGGACACGATGAAGGACATCATCGTCGACACGGCGAGCGCGCTGCTGATGAGCGTCATCGGCTATATCTCCCTGAAGTACAAAAAGGGCTGGGTTGAAAAGCTGATGATCCGCATCGGGCACAGAAAGAACAGGCGGGAAAAGCCGCAGGAGGAGTCGGCGTAAGGCGGCCCCTGCGCGCCGCGCAGAAAGGAAGGGATTTACAATGAACCGATACCAGTCGCCGTACGGCGTTTACCCGCAGCAGCCGTACGTCAGCGTACAGCCGCCGCAGTGGGCGGACCCGATGAAGCTCGAGCAGAAGGAGCTGCGCCGCGCGGCGTCCCGGCTCTCGTTCGCCGCGCTTGCCGGACTGCCGCTGCAGTATATCTTCATCAACGTCGCGGCGATCATCCTGATGCTCTGCGGCGTCAACCTGCTGGCGCCGACCGGCAACACGGTCGGCGGTCTGCCGGCGACGGCGTATTATCTGGTCGCGTCGATGATGTCGTACTTCTCGATCGTTTTGCCCTACGCGCTGTTTCTGGCCGTCGGCAGGCGCCGCCTGCGCGACACGGTGCTCGTCGAAAAGACGGGCGCGCTGAACGGGATCCTGCTCGTGCTGGCGGGCGTGTTCGTCTGCATGGTCATGAATATCCCGGCCAACCTGATCTCCGTTCTGCTGGAAAGCCTCGGCCTGAACGGCGCGGCGAATACGGAGAGCTTCACGGTGACCACGCTGCCGGAGCTGCTCACGATGCTGCTCTCGGTCGTGCTGATCGCGCCGGTCACGGAGGAGTTCGCGTACCGCGGCGTCGCGACGGCGGTCATGCGCCGCTGGGGCGACTGGACGGCGATCCTCTTCTCCGGCCTGCTCTTCGGCATGGCGCACTACAGCTTCCAGGGCCTGCCGGTCGTGCTCGTCGGCGGCTTCGTGATGGCGTTCCTCTACGTGCGCACGCGGAACATCTGGATCAGCATCGCCGTGCACTTCATGAACAACCTGATCGCCGTGCTGCCGATCGCCGTCAACTACCTGTTCGGCGCGGAGGCGTCGACCGCGGTGAACGTCGTCTCGTTCTACGCCGTCATCCTCGTCGGCATTGCGGCGCTGGCCATCCTGTGCGTGCTGCACGCCTCCGGCCGCCCGGTGTTCCGCACGCCGATGCAGCGCGGGCTGCCGGTTCGCAACAAGGCGCTGCAGCTCGTCTGTAACCCCGGCTTTATCGTGTATTTCATCGCGTTCATCGCGATGTCCGTGGTGTCGCTCTATGCGGCCTGAGGCGGGCGGACGGGAATTCCTGCCCGACCGGCGGTTCATGGAAGCGGCGCTCGCGCTTGCGGAAGAGGCGTATGCGGCGGGGGAGATCCCCGTCGGCGCGGTGGTCGTCAAGGACGGCGCCGTGATCGGCCGCGGGCGCAACCGCCGCGAGGCGTCGCGCAGCGTGCTCGGGCACGCCGAGCTCGAGGCGATGGAGCAGGCGGCCGCATCGCTCGGGGACTGGCGCCTTTCGGGCTGCACGCTGTACGTCACGCTCGAGCCCTGCCCGATGTGCGCCGGCGCCGCCGTCAACGCGCACGTCGAGCGGATCGTCTACGGCGCGGAGGACGAGGTCATGGGCGCGTGCGGCACGGCCGTTTCCGTGATCCGCCTGCCGCGGGCCTTCCGGCCTGCGCTGTACAAGGGCCTGCTCGGCGAGGAATGCGGCGCGCTTCTGCGGCGCTTCTTTGCGGAGCGGAGAAAATAAAGGCGCGCCGGTGCTGGGTTTTGCACCGACGCGTTTTGCTTCAGGAAAGGGGAATGTATCGTGGAGAAAACCGAAAGCAACGCGCGGCGTCTCGCCGTGCTCGAGTACCCGTATCTGTACGCGGCGTGGCATGTGTGCCGGGAGGACCATGCGCGCGCGGTTTCGGAGCGCCGCCCGTTTTCCGGCGCGCGCCGGTCGGTCGACCTGTACCGCGAAAAGGGCACGTACGGCAAAGCCGGGCTTCCGTATACCGTGGAGGAGATCACCGGCGCGCCGTACCCGGCGCTTGCGCCGCACGAGGCGATCCCGCTGCACTTCGCCGAAGCCTGCCGCAGAGCGGCCGCGGCGGGGGACCGCATCCTGACGTCGTCGGGCTACTGCGCTTTCGCGCCGGCGGTGCTCGGCGGCCTGCAGCAGGCGCTCGGGCCGGAAAAGAAGGTCGGCCTCGTCTGGGTGGACGCCCACTGCGACAACGTCATCGTGGAGGAGACGGAGCGGCCCGACCTGCGCTTCGTCGCGGTGCCGCTCTCGACGATCGCCGGGCAGACGATGCGGGACTGGGGCCGGGACTTCTGCCGCATGGCGCGCCCGCTGACAGCCGGGGAGATCCTCCTTGGCGACGGGCACTGCAGCGGCGCGGAGGAATACGAAAACCTCGCCCGCGCGGGCATCGACCGCGTTTTGCCCGCGGAATTTGCGGACACAGCGTGCTGGGCCGCGCGCGTGCAGGCGCTGGCCGACAGGGTGGACGCAATCTATCTGATGGTCGACGTCGACATCCTGCAGAGCGAATACATCCCGGCCTACTTCCGCCCGGAACCGGGCGGGCATGCGCTCGAAACGGTGCTCGGCAACGTCCGCGCCGTCATGCGCACGGGAAAGGTGCTGGCGTTCTCGTGCTTCTGCGTCGATTTCGACAAGTACGCGCAGGGCGGCGAAACCACGTTTGAGAGCGGACGGCAGATCATCGAAGCGGGCCTTGCGGCCTGGGCAGAAACCTGAAAAAGCGAAGCCCGCCCCGGAAAGGAAGGCATTCCTTTGGGGGCGGGCGTTTTGTTGTATGCAGAGCTGCTGCGGTCAGAGCTGCGGCACGATCGCGCGGACGGCCGGCTTCAGGCCGCGGCCGGGGTGCTCCTGCTGGTGGTAGATCTGGCCGTCGTAGGCGGGCAGGTCGTTGCCCTCGACGAGCACCGGGCCGTCCGGCGTCACGGCGACGTCCCAGCCGACGTAGCGCATGCCCGGCCGCACGCGCGCGGCGCGCCGGCAGAGCTCGACGGCCTCTTTGTAGCACGGGACGCGGAAGCCGATGAAGCTGCAGCCGGTGTCGGGATGCGCGTCGAAATACTCGCCGGTCTTGTCGGAGAGCGCGGGGCGGCGGATCACGCCGTCGGAGCAGATCAGGGCCGAGAGCCCGCCGCTCGTCGTGTTGTCGACAAAGGCGCCGCCGCGACCCGTGCGCAGAAAGGCGTACAGCAGGTGCGGCTCGCCGTCTTCGTCCGCGAGCGTGACGATGCGGATCGTGTTGATCGACTTGGGGTACAGCGCGCGCATCTCGGCGTGCTGGGAAAGCCCCTCCTCCAGAAGGTACAGCCCGCGGCCGACCCAGTCGCTATGGAGCGCCTGCACGCGCGCCGTGTCGCCGAGGTCCACGGCCGACGCGTCGAACCGCTCGACCTCGAGGCCGCCGAAGCCGCCGGGCGCCTTCACGAACACGACCGGGTGGCGGCGCAGAAAAGCGGCGAGCGTCCCTTCGTCCGTCTGCCGCAGATCCAGATATTCACGCCCGAGGAATGGGCCGAACGTCCTGCAGAACAGGACCTTGTCCCGGAAGACTTCGGCGTCCTCCGGCCGGTTCACAAGACGGCAGAGGCGCCAGTTGTCGCGCATGGTGAAGAAGGTCTTCCGGTCGCGGTGGCGGCGGATATGGACGAAGCCGAAGATGTGGTAATCGAAAAAGCCGACGTTGTACAGCAGGACGCACAGGAGCATGTCGAGCACGATGAACAGGCACGGCATTTTTGTTTCCTTTTTGACCTCGCGCACATAGACGAGCATGCGGCCGAAATCGAAGCCGCGAATCCGTCGAAAAAGCAAGCGTAAACCCAACATTTTTTATAAACCTCTCAATTGTGACTTGCAGAAAACGACTTTTTTCTACAGAATATGTCCTCCAGTACAGTATAATATACAGGGGCGGAAATGTCCAGAAAAAGTATTACGCGTATTTTGCAAAAATGTTGCAAAAATTCTTAAGATTTTTGCTTTTTGCTCTGGCGGAGACGCGCCGCGGGGCTTATAATATAAAGAAAAGCGTGTTAGGAGAGGTAAGATCATGGCGATTGGCATTGTAAAGACGGCGAGCGGCGCGGTTTCCGGCGTGGAGCAGAACGGCATCACGGTGTTCCGCGGCATTCCCTACGCGGCGCCGCCGGTGGGCGCGCTGCGCTGGCGCGCGCCGCAGCCGGCCCCGGCCTGGGCGGGCGTGCGCGATTGCACGGCGTTCGGCGACATGTGCATCCAGAACGGCGGGTTCGTCGGCATGGACGCGTTTCTGCACCACCCGCAGAGCGAGGACTGCCTGTACCTGAACATCTGGACGCCGGCGAACGCGGCGGGCGAGGACCTGCCGGTGCATTTCTGGATCCACGGCGGCGGCTTCCAGGGCGGCCTCGGCGACGAGCCGCTGTATCAGGGCGTTTCGCTCGTCGAGCAGGGCGAGATCCTCGTCACGATCAACTACCGCCTCGGCGCGCTGGGCTTTCTCGCGCATCCCGCGCTGACGGAGGAGGACGAAGCCGGCGCGTGCGGCAATTACGGCCTGCTCGACCAGATCGCCGCGCTGCGCTGGGTGAAGAAGAACATCCGCGCGTTCGGCGGCGACCCGAACCGCATCACGATCAACGGGCAGTCCGCCGGCGCGATGAGCGTCGCGGCGCTGCTCGCCTCGCCGCTGACAAACGGGCTGTACAGCGCGGCCATCCTGCAGAGCGGCGGCCCGCGCCCCGGCACGCGGACGAAAGCGGAAGCGGAGGCGGACGGCCTTGCGCTTCAGAACGCGCTGGGCTGCGCGTCGGTCGAGGAGATGCGCGCGCTGCCCGCCGAAGCCGTTCTGGCGGCGACGAAGCCCGCGCCGGGCGATGCGCTGCGCTTTCGGCCGGTCGTGGACGGCGTCGTCCTGCGCGAGGACCCGTACGACGCGTTTCTCGCCGGGCGCATCGGCCAGGTGCCGGTGCTGATCGGCTCGAACGCCGACGAGGGGCTGTTCGCGCCGGTCAACGGCGAGACCTTTGCCGCGTTTGCGGCCGATGCGAAGCGGTATTTCGGCGAGGACTACGACGAGTTCTGCGCGCTGTACAATTTCACCGAGGAGAATTTCCGCCGGTCGTCGCTCGACGTGCAGCGCGATTTCGCGTTTGTGAACATCCGCCACGTGCTGTGCGCGCTGAGCCGCGTGCACCCCTGCCCGGTCTACCAGTATTATTTTACGGAGCCGATCCTGCTGCAGGACGGCACGTTTGTCGGCGCGACGCATTCGGCCGAGCTGTTTTACGTGTTCGGCACGCTCGACGTGCTCGGCGGCAGCACGGTTGAGGGCGATGTGCTGGAGGTCCGCAAGGGCCGCCCGCAGTACCAGCTTTCGGCGCAGATGGGGCGCTACTGGGTGAACTTCGTCCGCCGCGGCGACCCGAACGGCCCCGGCCTGCCCGAATGGCGGCCGGCCGGCGGGGGCGAATACATGCACTTTTCCGCGAACGACGTGAAGAGCGAGCAGACCCGCCGCCCCGCCCGCGTCTCGTTCATCGAAAAGCACAGGCCGGACTGAGCCGGACAGAAAAGCGCCGCACCGGGGAAAGGGTGCGGCGCTTTTTGCGCGGGCCAGGGGCGAAGCGCAAGGCTTGAAAAAACCGCCGCGTTCCTGTATGATACAGATATGTCTGAATTGCCGGCTCGCGGCAGGGGAGGCGGAAGGATGAAAAGAAAAATCAACATCGGGATCCTCGCGCACGTCGACGCGGGCAAGACGAGCCTGACCGAGCAGCTTCTGTTCTGCGACGGCGAGCACCACCACGTCCACACGCACCCGCTCGACTTCTTCGTCTGCACGCCGATGGCGATCATGGACGGCCTCAAAAACTGCGGCACGACGCTGCTCGAGCCGATCCTGCGCGTGCGCGCCGTGTTCGACCCCGCGCTGGCCGGCCGGGTGATCGGCCTGCTGCAGGGCATGCGCGGCGTCTTGCTCGAGCAGGGCGTGCGCGGTGAAAAGCAGGTTCTGAACGCCGAGGTGCCCGCGGCGGAGAGCATGGAGCTGCCCGTCGAATTTGCCAAGCTGACCGGCGGGCGCGGCAGCATCTCCACGGTGTTTTCGCATTATGCGCCCTGCCCGCCGGGCTTTACGGCGGAGCGCGAGCGCATCGGCGCGAACCCGCTGGACCACGCGAAATACATTCTGGAAAAACGCAACGCGCTCACCGCCGGATAGGCGGCGGGCCTGCAGCTATGCGGGCGTACGGAACGGCCGTGCCCTATGCGGCCCGGCTTACAGATACGGAAAGGAAACGATTTATGGAATATACCGAGAACAAGATCCTGCCGGAGCGCGCGCTGCTCGTCGCGCTCGACACCGGCGAATACGACGCGGAGAGCTCGCTCGACGAGCTCTGGGAGCTTGCGAAGAGCGGCGGGGCCGAGCCGGTCGCGACGCTGACGCAGAAGCGCCCCGCGCCCGAAACGGCGACGTGCGTCGGCAGCGGCATGGTGCAGGAGATCCGCACCTTCTGCGAGGACAACGCGATCGAGCTGATCATCTTCGACCGCGAGCTGACGCCGACGCAGATCCGCAACCTCGAAAAGGAGACCGACGTGCGCGTCGTCGACCGCACGATGCTGATCCTCGACATTTTCGCCCAGCGCGCGCAGAGCCGCGCCGGCAAGGTGCAGGTGGAGATGGCGCAGCTCAAGTACATGCTGCCCCGCCTTTCGGGCAAGGGCGCGGCGCTCTCCCGGCTCGGCGGCGGCATCGGCACGCGCGGCCCGGGCGAGACGAAGCTCGAGACCGACCGCCGGCACATCCGCCGGCGCATCGAGTCGCTGCGCGAGCAGCTCAAAAAGGTGGAGACCGGCCGCAGGGAGACGCAGCGCCGCCGCGAAAAGGACGGCACGGTGACCGTCGCGCTCGTCGGTTACACGAACGCCGGCAAGTCGACGCTGATGAACCTGCTCACGCAGGCGGGCGTGCTCGCGGAGGACAAGCTCTTCGCGACGCTCGACCCGACGGCCCGCGCGCTGAAGCTGCCCGGCGGCAAGACCGTCATGCTGATCGACACGGTCGGCCTGGTGCGCCGCCTGCCGCACCACCTCGTCGAGGCGTTCAAGTCGACGCTCGAGCAGGCCGCGACCGCGGACATCATCCTCAACGTCTGCGACGCCTCGAGCCCGGAGGCGCGCGTGCACCTCGACGTGACGAACGAGATCCTGCAGAGCCTCGGCTGCGGCGACCGCCCGGTGATCCCGGTGCTGAACAAGTGGGACCTCGTCCGGAACCCGGACGAAGCGGTCCATGTGCCGGGCGCGGTGCGCATCAGCGCGCTGAAAAACGAGGGCGTCGAAGCGCTCCTGCAGGCCGTGGAGGACAACCTGCCGGTCAAGGCGGTCGAGGTCACGGCGCTGCTGCCGTTTGCAAAGGCCGGCGTCGCGGCCGAGCTGCGGCGCGCGGGCGCGCTGCTCTCGGAGGAGTACACCGCCGAAGGGCTGCGCGTGCGCGCCCGCGTGGAGCCGCGGGAGCTTGCGCTGCTCGCGCCGTACCGGACCGACGATGCATAAAACAGTGTATGCCAATGTATTTTATACAGCGTATACACCGGAAAATGTATAAAGCGCATCAGCGCCCGGCCGAAAACTGGATATATTTTCGCCGAAATCCGCGGGAAACACACGGAAATACGGTCAATCTGCCCAATGTGAATAAATATTCATTTTGGGGGTTGATTTTTCCGGAAAACGGTGTATAATGATAACCATTGAATCAGCAATTTCCCGCCGGCTGCGCCGCGCGGCGACTGTTAAAAGAAAGAGGTTTTGAAAATGGCAAAGGAAATCAAGAAGGTCGTTCTCGCCTATTCCGGCGGCCTCGACACATCGATCATCATCCCGTGGCTCAAGGAAAACTACAACGACTGCGAGGTCATCGCGGTTTCCGGCGACGTGGGCCAGGGCACGGAGCTCGACGGTCTGGAGGAGAAAGCGATCAAGACCGGCGCCTCGAAGCTCTACATCGAAGACCTCAAGCAGGATTACATCGAAAACTACATCTGGCCCTGCCTCAAGGCGGACGCCAAGTATGAGGATTACCTCCTCGGCACCTCGCACGCGCGGCCCTGCATCGCAAAGCGCCTCGTCGAAATCGCGAAGGCCGAGGGCGCGGACGCCATCTGCCACGGCTGCACCGGCAAGGGCAACGACCAGGTCCGCTTCGAGCTGACGATCAAGGCGTTTGCGCCGGATATGAAGATCATCGCGCCGTGGAGAGAGTGGTCCATCAAGTCGAGAGAGGAAGAGATCGAGTACGCGGAGGCGCACAATATTCCGCTGAAGATCAACCGCGAGACGAACTACTCGAAGGACAAGAACATCTGGCACCTTTCGCACGAGGGTCTCGACCTCGAGAACCCGGCGAACGAGCCGCAGTACAACAAGCCCGGCTTCCTCGAGCTCGGCGTTTCCCCGGAGCAGGCGCCCGACGAGCCGACCTATGTGACGATCCACTTCGAAAAGGGCGTTCCCACCGCGATCGACGGCGAGACGCTCGGCGCGGTGGAGCTTGTCTCGAAGCTGAACGCGCTCGGCGGCGCGAACGGCATCGGCCTGCTCGACATCGTCGAGAATCGCCTCGTCGGCATGAAGAGCCGCGGCGTGTATGAGACGCCGGCCGGCACGATCCTCTACAAGGCGCACAACGTGCTCGAGACGATCACGCTCGACAAGGAGACGTTCCACTTCCTGCAGACGCAGGTCGCACCGAAGATGGCGGACCTCACCTACAACGGCCAGTGGTTCACGCCGCTCAGGGAAGCGCTTTCCGCGTTCGTCGACAAGGTCAACGAGAACGTGACCGGCGACGTCAAGCTGAAGCTCTACAAGGGCAATGTCATCAACGCGGGCGTCACCTCCCCGTACACGCTGTATGACGAAGAGATCGCGACCTTCGACGAGGACGAAGTCTACAACCAGAAGGATTCCGCCGGCTTCATCAACCTCTTCGGCCTGCCGATTCAGGTTCAGGCCAAGATGAAGGCGAAGCTCGGGGAGAAATAAGCGAAGCACACAGATGGGGTAGGCGGTTTGCCTGCCCTTTTCTGGCTTCATGCAGATTGCGCGGGAGACATGGGGCGCCGCGCGTCTGGAGAATTGTAAGGAAAATTTTTTGAGGTTTATCGGGCAGGCGCAGGCCGGGCCGGAGCAGAAAGGGTGAAAAGCCAGCCATGAAGCTGTGGAAAGGGCGCTTCCAGAAGGAGGCGGACCCGAAGACAAACGATTTCAATTCGTCGATTTCGATCGACAGCCGGATGTATAAAGAGGACATCGAGGGCAGCATCGCGCACGCGACGATGCTCGGCGCCTGCGGCATCATCGCGCAGAGCGAGAGCGACAAGATCTGCGCGGAGCTCGAAAAGATCGCCGCGGACATCGAGAGCGGCGCGCTCTCGATCGACCCCGACGCCGAGGACATCCACACCTTCGTCGAGGGCGAGCTGACCGCGCGCATCGGCGACGCGGGCAAGCGGCTGCACACGGCGCGCAGCCGAAACGACCAGGTCGCGCTCGACGTCCGCCTGACGCTCCGCAAAGCGTGCGCGGGCCTCATCGGCCAGCTCAAAGAGCTGATCGGCGTCCTCTGCGACCAGGCGGAGGAATACGCCGACGCGGTCATGCCCGGCTACACGCACCTGCAGCGCGCGCAGCCGATCACCTTCGGCCACCACCTGATGGCGTACGCCGAGATGTTCCTGCGGGACATCGGCCGCCTGCAGGACGCCGCAAAGCGCATGGACGTCTGCCCGCTCGGCTCCGGCGCGCTGGCCGGCACGACCTACCCGCTCGACCGCGACCTCACGGCGAAGCTGCTCGGCTTCTCGGCGGTCAGCCGCAACAGCCTCGACGGCGTTGCCGACCGCGACTTCTGCGCGGAGATCGCGGCGGCGGTCTCCATCGCGATGGTGCACCTCTCGCGCTTCTCGGAGGAGATCATCCTCTGGTGCTCGTGGGAGTTCAAGTTCATCGAGCTGGACGACGCGTTTTCCACCGGCTCGAGCATCATGCCGCAGAAGAAGAACCCCGACATCACGGAGCTGATCCGCGGCAAGAGCGGGCGCGTATTCGGCGACCTCACGGCGCTGCTCACGATGATGAAGGGCCTGCCGCTCGCCTACAACAAGGACATGCAGGAGGACAAGGAGGCCGTGTTCGACGCGGTCGACACGCTGCGCCTGTGCCTCACGCCGTTCATCCCGATGCTGAGGACGATGCGCGTTTTAAAGGACAACATGCACCAGGCGGCCGCGAAGGGCTTCATCAACGCGACCGACTGCGCCGACTACCTCGTTGCGGCGAAGGGTCTGCCGTTCCGCGACGCGTACAAGATCACGGGCGAGCTCGTCGCGCTGTGCATCGACCGCGGGCTGACGCTCGAGACGCTGCCGCTCGACGAATACAGGAAGGTCTGCGGCGCGTTTGACGAGGGCGTTTATACGGCGATCAATCTCGAAAAGTGCGTGAACGACCGCAAGGTCAAGGGCGCGCCGTGTCCGGAGAACGTCCGCGCGGCGGCAAAGGAAGTCCGGGCGCTGCTGGGCTGAGGAAGGGAAGGTTTTCAAAAATGGAAAAGATAAAAGTCGGCGTTGTCGGCGCGACCGGATACGCCGGGGCGGAGATCTGCCGCCTGATTTACCTGCATCCCGCGGCGGAGCTCGCGGCGATCAGCTCGGTGAGCTTCGAGGGCATGGCGCTTTCGGACGTATACCCCGCTTACCGCGGCCTGTGCGATCTCGTCTGCGGCACGCAGGCGGAGGTCGTCGAAAAGAGCGACGTGATTTTTGCGGCGCTGCCGCACGGTCTTTCGCAGGATCTTGCGGCGGAATGCGACGCGCAGGGCAAGGCGTTCATCGATCTCGGCGCGGATTTCCGTCTCGAGAGCGAAGAGGCGTACAAAGAGTGGTACGGCGGCACGTTTGCGGACAAGGCGCTGCATGAAAAGGCGGTGTACGGCTTGCCGGAGCTGTTCCGCGAGCAGATCAAGAAGACGAAGCTCGTGGCGAATCCGGGCTGCTACACGACGGCGGTGCCGCTGGCGCTCGTTCCGGCGCTCGAGCAGGGATACATCGAGCAGGCCGGCATCATCGCGAACTGCGCGAGCGGCGTGACCGGCGCGGGCCGCAAGCCGGCGCAGAACAACCACTATCCGGAGCTGAACGAGGGCATGTCGGCCTACAAGGTTGCGAGCCACCGCCACACGCCGGAGATCGAGCAGACGCTCTCGAAGGTTGCGGGCGCGCCGGTGCGGATCACCTTTGTGCCGCACCTGCTGCCGGTGAACCGCGGCATCCTCGCGACGTGCTACGCGCGCCTGAAGGACGGCGTGACCGAGCCGATGCTCCGCGCGGCCTACGAAGCGCGCTACGGGGACGAGCCGTTCGTGCGGTTTCTGCCGGCGGGCAAGAGCGCGGACATCCACAACATCAAATACACGAATTTCTGCGACGTTTCGATTTTCGTCGACAAGCGCACGAACACGTTCATCGCGATCAGCGCGATCGACAACATGGTCAAGGGCGCGGCGGGGCAGGCGATCCAGAACATGAACATTCTGTTCGGTCTCGATGAGACGACCGGCCTGCTCCAGGTGCCGCCCGCATTCTAGCGGCGGCGGCAACGTGCCGCGGCGAAGTCGCGGGGTGCGCGTGCAGGGCACGCGCTTTGCCGGCTGAGGAAAGGAACGCGCAGGTCGCGGCGGCGGCAGCGTGCCGCAGCGGAGTCGCGGGGTGCGCGTGCAGGGCACGCGCTTTGCTGGCTGAGGAAAGGAACGCGCTGGTCGCGGCGGCGGCAACGTGCCGAGGCGAAGTCGCGGAATCGTGTGCTTGCGCACACTTCGGCGCAGCGGGAAATCGGCTGGTTGGTCGCGGCGGCAGCGTGCCGCGGCGGCGGGCGGTGTTGCGGCGTGCAGGAGTGGCGGGCAGGGCCCGTCTGGGGATAAAAAAGAAATCTGAGTACAGGAGTGTCAAACCTATGCAGTATATTGAAGGCGGTGTCACCGCGGCGAAGGGCTTCCTTGCGGGCGGCGTGCACTGCGGCATCCGGAAGAACAAATCGAAGCGCGATCTCGCGCTGATCTACAGCGAAAAGCCGTGCGCGGCGGCCGGCGTTTACACGCAGAACCTCGTCAAGGGCGCGCCGATCCTCGTCACGCAGAAGAACCTTGCGGACGGCCGCGCGCAGGCGGTGATCTGCAACAGCGGCAACGCGAACACCTGCAACGCCGACGGCGAGGCGAAGGCCTGGCGCATGTGCGAGATCGCGGCGGACGCGCTGCACATCGACCCGCACGACGTGATCGTCGCCTCGACCGGCGTGATCGGCCAGATCCTGCCGATCGAGCCGATCGAAAACGCGGCGGCCGAGCTTGCATCGTCGCTCAGCGCGGACGGCTCGAATTACGCGGCGCAGGCGATCATGACGACCGACACGATCGAAAAGGAGGTCGCGGTGCAGGTCGAGATCGGCGGCAGAACCGTGACGGTCGGCGGCATCTCGAAGGGCTCGGGCATGATCCACCCAAACATGGCGACGATGCTCTGCTTCGTCACGACGGACTGCGCGATCACGCCCGCGATGCTGCAGAAGGCCGTGACGGCCGCGGCCGACAAGACCTTCAACATGATCAGCGTCGACGGCGACACCTCGACGAACGACACGCTGACCTGCATGGCGAACGGCGAAGCCGGCAACGCGGAGATCGCGGCGGCGGGCGAAGCGTTCGATACGTTCTGCGCGGCGCTGACCGCGGTGTGCCGCAAGCTCTCCATGATGATGGCGGGCGACGGCGAGGGCGCGACGAAGCTGCTGATCTGCAGGACGACCGGCGCGAAGGACTGGGAGACGGCGAAGACCGTCGCGAAGTCGGTCATCTGTTCCGCGCTTTTGAAGGCCGCGATGTTCGGCGAGGACGCGAACTGGGGCCGCGTGCTCTGCGCGATCGGCTATTCCGGCGCCGACATCGACATCCACAAAGTGGACGTCGCGTTCCAGAGCGAAAACGGCCGCGTCGACGTCTGCGAAAACGGCGCGGGCATCGCGTTCAGCGAGGAGGAGGCCGCGAAGGTGCTCCACGCGAAGGAGATCACGATCCTTGTGAACCTGAAGAGCGGCGATACGGAGGCGGAGGCCTTCGGCTGTGACTTGACCTACGACTATGTGAAGATCAACGGAGATTACCGCACATGAGTACTGAAAAGAAAATCGGAATTTCAAACGGCGACCGCGCGCACGTGCTCGTGCAGGCGATGCCGTATATCAAGAAGTGGGCCGGGGAGACGATCGTCGTCAAGTACGGCGGCAACGCCATGATCAACCCCGAGCTCAAGGAAGCCGTGATGAACGATATCGTGCTGATGCAGCTCGTCGGCATCAACGTCGTGCTCGTGCACGGCGGCGGCCCGGAGATCAGCGCGATGCTGAAGAAGATCGGCAAGGAGAGCCGCTTCGTCAACGGCATGCGCTACACCGACGGCGAGACGATGGACATCGTGCAGCAGGTGCTGGCGGGCAAGGTCAACAAGGACCTCGTGCAGCTGCTCGAGAACACGGGCGGCAAGGCGATCGGCCTGTGCGGGCAGGACGGCTCGCTCTTAAAGGCCGACAAGCTGCCCGCGGCGGAGGACCTCGGCTTTGTCGGCGAGATCCGCGAGGTGAACGCGAAGATCATCCGCGATTCGCTCGCCGCCGGGTACATCCCGGTCGTCTCGACGGTCGCGGCGGGCTACCACGGCGAGGTGTACAACATCAACGCCGACGTCGCGGCGGCGCGCATCGCGGCGGAGCTCGGCGCGCGCAAGCTGATTCTGATGACCGACATCGTCGGCCTGCTGCGCGACAGGGACGACGAAAACACGCTGATCCCGGTCGTGAACGTCAGCGACGTGCCGAAGCTCAAGCGCGAGGGCATCATCAGCGGCGGCATGATCCCGAAGATCGACTGCTGCGTCGAGGCGGTCCGCCGCGGCGTGGAGCGCGCGCACATCATCGACGGCAGAACGCCGCACTCGATCCTCGTCGAGCTGTTCACCGACGAGGGCATCGGCACGATGTTCTATTGATTCAGAAACTGGGAAGAGCCGGGGCTGCCGGCCGTCCCGCGCGGTTTTCGGTGCGGTGCAGGCGCTGCGCTGTGCCGAAAGCCGCGGCGGGCGGCGGACCCCGCGCGATGCGGAGAAGGGAGCGATCGCGATGAATTTCAAGGAGATCCGGGCGCTGGACGACGCGTACGTGCTGCACAGCTACGGCCGCATTCCGGTGGCGCTCGACCACGGCAAGGGCTGCGAGGCCTGGGACGTGGAGGGAAAGCACTACTACGACTTCACGTCGGGCATCGGCGTCAATGCGTTCGGCTACTGCGACGACGGCTGGGTCAGGGCCGTCACCGAGCAGGCCGGGCGCATCCAGCACATGTCGAACTACTATTACTGTGAGAAAAACGCGCTGCTGGCCGAGGCGCTGGCCAAGGCCTCCGGCATGCGCCGCGCCTTCTTCTGCAACAGCGGCGCCGAGGCGAACGAGTGCGCGATCAAGGTCGCGCGCCGCTTCGGCGAAAAGATGGGCGCGCACAAGATCGTCACGCTGAAAAATTCGTTCCACGGGCGCACGATCACGACGCTTGCGGCGAACGGGCAGGACGCGTTCCACGAATACTTCCTGCCGCTGACCGAGGGCTTCGTCTACGCCGAGGCGAACAACGTCGCCGACCTCGAGCAGAAGCTCGACGACACGGTCTGCGCGGTGCTGCTCGAAAGCGTGCAGGGCGAGGGCGGCGTGATCCCGCTCGACGCCGACTATCTGCGTGCCGTGCGCGCGCTGTGCGACGAACGCGGCGTGCTGCTGATGCTCGACGAGGTGCAGACCGGCGTCGGCCGCACGGGCTACTTCTTCAGCTACCAGGGCTGCGGCGTGCAGCCGGACGTCGTCACGGCGGCGAAGGGCCTCGGCGGCGGCCTGCCGATCGCGGCCTGCCTCGTCTCCGACGCGCTGAAGGACATCTTCACGCCGGGCATGAACGGCTCGACCTTCGGCTCGAACCCGGTGGCGAGCGCCGGCGCGCTCGAGATGGTCACGCGCATCGACAATGCGGATTTCCTCGCCGCCGTGCGCGAAAAGGGCGAGTACTTCCGCGCGGCGCTCTCGAAGATGGAGAACGTCGCGTGCGTCCGCGGGCGCGGGCTGATGCTCGGCATCCGCGTGAAGGATCGCGACGCGCACGACGTGATGGAGGCCTGCGCCAAAGCGGGCCTGCTGATCCTCACGGCGAAGGACATGGTGCGCTTTCTGCCGCCGCTCACGATCACGAAGGAAGAGATCGACGCGGGCCTTGAGATCTTTGCGGAACAGATCGGCGGCTGAGACGCGTCCGAATACCATCGATACAACCATAAGGAAAGGAACCGGCATATGAAACATTTACTCAAGCTCCTCGACCTTTCGGGGGAGGAGATCATCGAAATCCTGAACCTCGCCGACCAGCTCAAGTATGAGACGAAGCACGGCATCGAGCACCCGTACCTCAAGGGCAAGGCGCTCGGCATGATCTTCGAGAAGTCCTCGACGCGCACGCGCGTTTCGTTCGAGGTGGGCATCAACCAGCTCGGCGGCTACGCCGTCGTGCTCGCGAGCGAGGGCTCGCAGATCGGCCGCGGCGAGCCGGTGCAGGACACCGCGCGCGTGCTCTCCCGCTATGTGGACGGCATCATGATCCGCACCTTCGAGCAGAAGGAGGTCGAGGATTTCGCGCGCTACGGCTCCGTGCCCGTCATCAACGGCCTCACGGATTTCTGCCACCCCTGCCAGATCCTCGCCGACCTGATGACGATCCGCGAGTATAAGGGCTCGTTCGACGGGCTCAAGATGTGCTTCATCGGCGACGGCAACAACATGATGAATTCGCTGATCGTCGGCTGCCTCAAGGTCGGCATGGCGGTTTCGGTCGCGTGCCCCGAGGGCTACCGCCCGCCGCAGGAGATTCTCGACTTTGCCGGCGCGTACGACTGCTTCGAGCTGACGGACGACCCGCTGACGGCCGCGAAGGACGCCGACGTCGTCATCACCGACGTGTGGACCTTGATGGGCCAGGAGGAGGAGCGCGCTGCGCGCGAAAAGGCGTTCGCTGGCTACTGCGTCGACGACCGCATCATGGCCGCCGCGAAGCCAGATGCGATCGTCCAGCACTGCCTGCCGGCGCACCGCGGCGAGGAGATCACCGAGGCGGTGTTCGAGGCGAACGCCGCGCCGATCTTCGACGAGGCGGAGAACCGCCTCCACGCGCAGAAGGCCGTCATGGTCATGCTGATGAAAGACTGATTTTGTTTCGGAAAGGAGGAAGCGATGGCCCCGCGCGGCGGCTTCCTCCTTTTGTCAATCCATGCGGTTTGCATCGGTGAACCGCGCGTGAAGTTTTGCCTGAGGTGTGAATCGTGTGAAAAATGCTTTTTCACACAGTATTTGTGCCTTTGCCGCGACGAGCAAAGCGGCAATCGGCTTTGCCGACCGGCACAAAAAATAAGGATTGGTGATTTATATGGGGAAAATGCAATGCGATGTGTGCGGCGGGCCGCTGGCGATCGATGCGGGCGGCCGGAGCGCGACGTGTAAAAACTGCGGCATGGAGCACTCGATCGAGCGGGTGCGGGAGATGCTGGGGACGGCCCCTGCCGCGCAGCCGGACCCGGCGGAAGAGGTTTTCGACGCCGAGGTCGCCGAAATGGATGCGCCGGCGGAAGCGCCGTCCGGCTATGCGGCGCAGCTGCGGGAGATCTTCCGGGCGCACGGCGGCATCCCGACGCCGGACATGCGGCCGGAGCAGATGGAACGCGCCATACTGGGCGAGCCGGACCCGAGGAATTTTGCCGTGGCGTTCGGCCGGTATGGGCTGGCGGCGCAGACGGGCGGGATCCTGACGGAACAGCAGCTCGAAGACGTGCGGAAAATGCTGGCTCGGTGCAGAAAAGGGCAAAAGGGCGCAAAGGTCTGGTGCCGCGTTATGGCCACGGTTCGGCATGCGGGCGCGTGGCTCTGTGTTGTGCGCCCGGGCGAAGTGCTCTGGGAGCTTTCGGGCTTTTCGGAAGAAGCCGTGCAGGCGGTCGCCGCGCAGGTCGGGCAGGCGCTGCCGTTCGAAATCCGTCTCGTGCCGTCAGGCGGCAGTGCGGTTCCGGCCGCGCCGGAGCCGCAGGCCGAAATCCT
>DSLFI04101__coassemble_272_pt1 | contig 25632 bp, 26 predicted proteins | sample DSLFI04101__metabat2_high_PE_040 | metagenome-assembled genome bin DSLFI04101
GACATTCAGCAGCAGGCCCCGCAGACCGCGAACAAGAAGGCGGCGGGCGGCGTGCTCGTCGAGGGCATGGACAACTGCCTCATCAAGTTCTCCCGCTGCTGCAACCCGCTGCCGGGCGACGAGATCATCGGCTTCATCACGCGCGGGTTCGGCGTTTCGATCCACAAGCGAAGCTGCTCGAACGTGCCGAAGGACTTCACCACATGTCCCGAGCCGGAGCGCTGGGTGCGCGCGCACTGGGCCGGCGACGTCAAGGAGGAGTTCAAGTCGACGCTGCACATCGTCTCCACGGACCGCTCCGGCCTGCTGGCCGATGTGACGCAGCAGCTCTTCAACATGCATATTTTCATCCACTCGCTCAATTCCCGCGAGATCAAGAATACGGAAAACGCGCTGATTTCGGCGACGATCTCGATCAACGGCATGGCGCACCTGCAGCAGGTGATCGACCGGCTGTCGAAGATCCGCGGCGTGATTTCGATCGACCGGAGCTGAAACCGGCGGAAAGGCAAAGGGTTTTATGCGTTATCTCTGCATTACGGACGGCATGCTTGCCGAAAACTGTTATCTGCTGCTCGACGAAGCGTCGGGCGAGGCCGCGGTCATTGACCCCGGCTTTGTGAACGACCGGCTGCTCGGCGAAATCGCGAAGTACAAGGTGCGCTGGATTCTGCTGACGCACGGGCACTTCGACCACATCGAGGGCGTCGACCGGCTGCGCGCGCTGACCGGCGCGCCGTCCGCCGCCTTCCGCACGGAGGGCGCGTTTGCGGCCGACCCCGCGCAGAACGGCTCGCTTCTGATGTTCGGCCGGCCGATCGCCTGCACGGTGGACCGCCTTCTGGAGGACGGCGAGACGATCCATGTCGGCGCCGTCCCGGTGCAGGTCCTGCACACGCCGGGGCATACGGCGGGCGGCTGCTGCTATGTCACGCCCGAGGCCGTGTTCACCGGCGACACGCTGATGGGCTACTCGGTCGGCCGCTGCGACCTGCCGACCGGGGACGAGGCCGCGCTGGCGGTCTCCCTGCAAAAGCTCGCGGCGCTGCCCGGCGACCCCGCGATTTGCGGCGGCCACGGCCCGGTGACGCGCCTTTCCGAGGAGAAGCGGCGGAATCCGTACCTCTGACCGCGCCCGGGAATCTATCAAATTTAAGGAAACCAGACTATGTATCTTTTTGTTATTGACCACCCCTACCACTACGAGGCGGAAAATCTGTGCCGCGTGTTTTTCCCGTTCGACCGGGTTGTGACGCTGCACGATCCGGCCGAAGCGCAGGCGCCGCAGTCCCGCACCGTGTACACCGCGGTGGAGGACGGCGCGTGCGTCGTCCGCATCCGCGACGAGGACGGCGAGACGGCGCGCACAGCGCCGCAGGGCGAGGAGGGCGAATACAGCCTGATGGCGCTGCTTTTCGGCGCGCTGCGCGACCACACGGGCAAAACGCCGCGCTGGGGCATGCTGACCGGCATCCACCCGATCAAGCTGCTGCGCCAGCTCACCGAGCGCTTCGGCGCTGCGGAGGCGGAGCGCCTGTTCCGGGAGAAGTATTTTGTCTCGGCGGAAAAGGCGGCGCTGGCGGCGCGGACGCTCCGCTCGCAGGCGCCGGTCACGGCGGACGTCGGGGAAAACGACTACGCGCTGTACATCTCGGTGCCCTTCTGCCCGACGCGCTGCGCGTACTGCTCGTTCGTCTCCCAGAGCGTCGAAAAGACGAAAAAGCAGATCCCGCAGTACCATGCGCTGCTTTTGGAGGAGATCCGCGCGACGGCGGACTGCGCACGGCAGCTCGGCCTCAGGCTGCGCGCCGTCTATGTCGGCGGCGGCACGCCGACTACGTTCTCGGCGGAGCAGCTCCGCTCGATGCTCGAGACCGTGCGCGCGTCGTTCGACCTTTCGGCCTGCACGGAGTTCACGGTGGAGGCCGGGCGGCCGGACACGATCGACCGCGAAAAGCTGACGGCGCTGCTCGAGAGCGGCGTCACGCGCATCAGCATCAACCCGCAGACGCTGCAGGACAACGTGCTCGAAAACATCGGCCGCCGCCATACGGCGCAGCAGACGGTCGAGGCGTTCCGCCTTGCGCGGGAGGTCGGCTTTACGAATATCAATATGGATCTGATTGTCGGCCTGCCGGGCGATACGTACGAGAGCTTCTGCGATACGATCGAGCAGGTGCTCGCGCTCGACCCGGAGAACGTGACCGTGCATGCGCTGGCGCTCAAGCGCTCCTCGCGCATCACGCAGAGCGGCGAGATCAACCGGGCGCACGCCGACGCGGCGCTTGCCGACCGCATGATGGCCTATGCGGAAAAGCGGCTTACGGAGCACGGGCTTGCGCCCTACTACCTCTACCGCCAGAGCCGCATGGCGGGCAATCTGGAAAATACGGGCTGGGCGAAGCCGGGCTTCGTCTGCGCGTACAATATTTTCACGATGGACGAGACGGAGACGGTGCTCGCCTGCGGGGCGGGCGGCGTTTCCAAGCTGAAAGACCCGTATTCGGAGGATCTCACGCGTATTTTTAACTTCAAATACTCATATGAGTATATCAGCCGCTACGGGGAGATCCTGGAGAGAAAGGAAGGTATCGGCAGGCAATATGAGCAATTTCGCAAGCGGATACGTTAAATACATCAACCACCTCGAGCAGATTAACGACGCGGCGCTCGCGCGCCCGCAGGTCATGATCGATGAGGTGGAGGACGGCTATCGCGAACACCTGCGCAATATTGCGCGCAATATCCTCTCCCACTACGGCACGGCGAAGGTCTGCATGCTCGCCGGCCCCTCCTCGAGCGGAAAAACGACGACGGCGCACCTGCTGCGCGACTACCTTGAGGAGCTCGGCCTGCAGGCGCAGATCGTCTCGCTCGACGATTTCTACCTCGGCACGGCGCAGATGCCCCTGCTGCCGAGCGGCGAGCGCGACTACGAGACGGTCAACGCGCTCGACGTCGAGATGGTCCGGCAGTGCATCCGCTCCGTTATCGATCAGGGGACGTGCATGCTGCCGACCTACGACTTCATGACGAGCGAGCGCCGGCTCAATGCGCGCGCGCTCGACGTGCGCGAGAACGGCTTCGTCATTATGGAGGGCATCCACGCGCTGAACCCGATCTTTACGAAGGACCTGCCCGCGGGCAGCGCGATCAAGCTGTACGTCAGCGTCAAGCAGCAGATCAAGGACGCGAACGGCGAGGTGGTTTCCCCGATGGACCTGCGGCTGATCCGCCGCATCGCGCGCGACGTGCAGTTCCGCAACACGTCGGCGGAGCGCACGCTCGCCATGTGGCCGAACGTCGTCGCGGGCGAGGATAAGTACATCCGCCCTTACCGGATGTCGGCGGACTACACGGTCAACTCGATCCACATCTACGAGCCGTGCGTGCTGCGCTCCTCGGTCATCCCGCTGCTGCGCAGCATCCCGGAGGACAGCCCGCACTACCGCAAGGCGCGCGACCTCGACGCGCGGCTGATGCGCTTCGAGCCGGTGGACCCCGACCTCGTGCCGGAAAACTCCATGCTGCGCGAATTTCTCGGGCCGAAGGGCGCCAAACGCGCGGAGTAAGCAAATTGTAAGGAATTATTCAATCTTTCTTTACAAATCAGCGCGTTTGTCATTTGCTTTTCTGTGATTTTTGCGCTATAATGTAGGCAGAATCGAATGTGAACCGATTCCCGAGTATGCTGTAAAGGAGAATGAAAATTATGGGTATCTTAGATGATGTTGTTGTCAATGCGAAATCCGCAGCGCAGACTGTCGGCAAGATGGCGGGCCAGTTTGTGGATATGTCCAAGCTGAGAATCAACCTCTCGGAGCTCAACGGCGAGATCAACCGCCGCTATCAGGAGCTCGGCCAGTTTATTTATGAAGCGAAGAAGGCCGGTACGGCCGACGAGACGGAGCTCGACGAAAAGATCGCCGGTCTGGACGATCTGTACGCGCAGCTTGCGGCGGTCTCCGCGCAGCTCGCGGCGCTGCAGAACAAAGTCACCTGCCCGTGCTGCGGCAAGCAGATGGAGATCGACGCGACGTTCTGCAGCCACTGCGGCATGAAGCTGACGAAGGACGAGGCGCCGGCCGAAGAGCCCGCCGCGCAGCCCGAGCAGCCGGCGGAAGCGCCGGAGCAGGCGCCGGCCGAAGGCGAAGAGGAAAAGACGGAGGAGTAATTCCCCCGCACGGAAAGTGAAAGCAGCAGGCTGTGCCTGCCGGACGTAAAACAGGGAGGAAAGAGGCATACTCTTTCCTCTTCTTTCTCGGTGTGAATCTGCCCGCCGCGGCGGGCGCGGAAACGGAGTTTGTTTTATGGTTCGGAAACAGCCCGGGGCGCGTGTGCGCCAGAGTTTTCTGCACGGCGCGCTGCTGCTTACGGCGGGCGTGCTGCTCGTCAAGGTTGTCGGCGCGCTGTTTAAGATCCCGCTGTCGGCCGTCATCACGGAGGACGGCATGGGGTATTTCAGCACGGCGTACAGCTTTTACAACGTGATTTTCAGCATCGCCACGGCGGGCTTCCCGGTGGCGGTGTCGCGCATGGTTTCGGAGAACGATTCGCTCGGCCGCTGGCGCGACGTGCGCCGGATCAAGCAGGCGGCGTCGCCCGTGTTCCTGCTGACCGGCGCGGTCGGAACGGGGCTGATGATCCTCGGCGCGCCGCTCTACACGCGCGCCGTCGGCAATGCGGGCGCGCTGCCCGCCATGCTGGCGCTCGCGCCCTCGGTGCTGCTGTGCAGCCTTGCGGCGGTTTACCGCGGGTATTACGAGGGGCTGCGCAACATGACGCCGACGACGGTCTCACAGGTGATCGAGGCGCTCGCGAAGCTGCTGTTCGGCCTGAGCGGCGCGTACTTCGTGATGGCGCGCACGAGCCGCGAATTCGCCGCGTCGGGCACGGTGCTCGGGCGCGCTGTGGCCGACGGCGCCGAGGCGCAGCGGGCGATCTGCGCGTTCGGCGCGGCGGCCGCGATCCTCGGCGTCACGCTCGGCTCGGCGCTGAGCCTTCTGTACCTGCACCTGCGCGACCGCCGCGGCGACGGCATCCCCGCCGCGCAGCTTGCGCGCGCGCCGCAGCCGCAGCCCCGCCGCACGCTGGCGCGGCAGCTGGTCCGCTCGTCGATCCCGATTGCGGTCGGCGCGGTCGCGATGAGCATTTCCGGCCTGATCGACGCCTCGTTTTTGCAGACGCGCATCGCGCACATCCTGCGCACCGACCCGGCGCCGCTGCTCGCGATGTACGCGGGGAGCATCCCGCAGGCCAACCTCGACGCGCCCGAATCGATCCCGAATTACCTGTTCGGCTGCTACAACATGGCGCTGACGCTGTTTATGATCGTGCCGAGCGTCACACAGGCGTTTGGCGTCAGCGCGCTGCCGAGCGTGACGCATGCGTTTGCGCGCGGCGTGAAGGCGGAGCTGCGCGCCGCGATGGAAACGGTGCTGCGCGCGACGAGCATCTTTGCGCTGCCCGCCGGCATCGGGCTTTCGGTGCTGGCCGGGCCGATCGCGCGGCTGGTCTACGGCGACAGGCCGAGCACGCCGATCATCGCGGCGGCGCTCGCCGCCATGGGCGCGGCGTCCATCTTCGCCGCGGTCACAACGCCGCTCGGCAGCATGCTGCAGGCGGTGGGGCACATGGAGCTGCCGGTTATCCTCGTGCTGAGCGGCCTCGTCGTCAAGGTCGTGCTGAACTACATTCTGGCCGGCGTGCCGCAGATCAACATCCTCGGCGGCGGCATCAGCACGCTGGTGTGCTATGTGCTGGTGACCGTGGCGGAGCTCTTTGCGCTGGTGCGCATCACCGGCATCCGGTTTGATTTTGTCTCCACGGTTTTCAAGCCGCTTCTGGCGGCGGGCTGCTGCGGCGCGGCTGCGTACGGCGTGTGGCGCTGTTTGGCGCGCGCGACCGGCGGCGCCCGCCTCGACGCGCTTTTTGCCGTGGCGGCCGGCGCTGCCGTGTATGCCGCGGCGCTCGTTCTGCTGCGCGCCGTGCGGCCGCAGGAGCTGAAACGGCTGCTCCGCAGGGCGCGGTGAGGCCGGGCTCCCGGAAAGGGCTGCGGCCGCACAGGCGCCCCGACGCGGTCTGCCGAAAAGCGGCGGAATTCGCGGCTTTTGTCTGAAAAAAAGAGGAAAAACACTTGAAAAATACAGAAAGATAGGGTAGAATATGAAAGACGTTTCGAAATTTGTAGGGAAGACACGCTATTCGATCGACGACCTTGTGGAGATCCTCAAAATCCTGCGTTCGCCCGAGGGCTGCCCGTGGGACCGCGAGCAGGACCACAAGAGCATCCGCCGCGATTTTCTGGAGGAGTGCTACGAGGCGATCGAAGCCATTGACACCGACGACACGGCGCTGCTGCGCGAAGAGCTCGGCGACGTGCTGCTGCAGGTTGTTTTCCACAGCGAGATCGAGTGCGAGCGCGGTCATTTCGATTTTGCCGATGTCGTGAGCGATATAGCGGAAAAAATGGTGGTGCGCCATCCGCATGTTTTTGCCGATGTGCAGGCGGAAACGACGGATGCGGTGCTCAAGAACTGGGACCAGATCAAGCGCGAGACCAAACGGCAGAAGTCGGACCGTGAGGTGCTCGAGAGCGTTTCGCCGGCGATGCCGGCGCTGATGCGCGCGCAGAAGGTGCGCAAGAAGGCGGCAAAGATGGGCGCGGCGCTGCCGGAGACGGAGGCGCTCAAGGCGCAGATCGCGTCGTCTGTCGCGCAGGCGGACGAGGAAAACGGCGCGGCGCAGCTCGGTCAGGCGCTTTTCGACCTGACGGCGCTGGCGCAGCGGCTCGGCGTGGATGCGGAGCAGGCGCTGTTTGAAGCCTGCCGGGCGTATATCGAAGGTTTTGAAGCGGAAAAATAAAGCAGTTCCTTATCCGGCACAGCCGGGTGATGAATAGAATTTAAAATTTACTGGAGGTTATTCGTTATGAATAAGACAGAACTCGTGGCATCCGTTGCAGAGGCAACGTCCCTGTCCAAGAAGGACGCGGAGAACGCTGTTTCCGCCGTGATCGCTTCCATCACAAAGTCCCTGACCGAGGGCGAGAAGGTTCAGATCGCCGGCTTCGGCACCTTTGAGGTCCGCGAGAGAAGCGAGCGCATCGGCCGCGACCCGAGAACGAGCGAGGAGATCATCATCCCGGCTTCCAAGACCCCGGCGTTCAAGGCCGGCAAGGCTCTGAAGGACTCCGTCAACAAGTAAGACGCGTCCGGGTCAATAAACTGGTGATGGAACGGATCCGTACGGGTCCGTTCTTTTGCGTTTGAAATGCGCGGCAGCGCGGAAAGGAAGAAGTATATGCGGTTGGATAAATACCTGAAGGTCTCGCGCATCATCAAGCGCCGCACCGTCGCGAATGAAGCGTGCGACGCGGGCCGCGTGCTCGTCAACGGCAAGGTCGCCCGCGCGTCGTACGACGTCAAGGTCGGCGACGTGCTGGAGCTGCAGCTCGGCGCCCGCGCGATCCGGGCGCGCGTCGTCTCGGTCAACGAGTACGCGAAGAAGGACGAGGCTGCGATGATGTACGAGGTCATCGAAGAAAATTAAGGCCGTTTTGCGGGAGGAAAAAACATGGATTTTGAAGCACTGGTCCGCGCGGCGGAGGAGACGCTGAACCCCCGCGCGCTTTCGGACAGCGCGGAGGCGGGCTCGGTCGCGGCCGCGCTCGTCACGGACCGCGGAAACGTGTACCGCGGCGTCTGCATCGACACGCCGTGCTCGATGGGCTTCTGCGCGGAGCACGCGGCGATCGCCGCGATGGTCACGGCGGGCGAGAGCCGGATCGAGAAGATCGTCGCCGTCTGCGCCGACACCGGCATCGTGGCGCCGTGCGGGCGCTGCCGGGAGTTTATGTACCAGATCAATCACGACAACCTCAAAACACAGGTGCTGCTCAAAAGCGGCGCCGTGACGCTCGAAGCGCTCCTGCCGCATATCTGGCAGGACTGATCGGAGACATATCCCGCGCATCTGCGCCATATGCTTTTGTGAGCGGAAGATGGGCCGAGGCCGCCTTGCCGGCTGCGGCCCTTTTTTTGCCCGAAGCGCTTTGCGCGCCTGTGCCGCGCCGCAAAGCCGGAAGCAACGGAAAAGGACGGGTGATACTGTGGCGCAGCAGACGGCGAATGCCAGAAAACATACCTTGCAGATCGAAAACCGGACGCGGCTGGTGGCGGCCGGCGTGGAGCGCGTGGATTTTTTCAGCGACGAGCTGATCACCGCGCAGACATCGGACGGCCGCATGCACATCAAGGGCGAGGGGCTGTACATCGAAAACCTCAACGCGGAAACGGGCGAGCTGCTCGTCAAGGGCCGGGTCATCGCCCTGTCGTACGACGACGGCGTGAAGCCCGCGAGCGTGCTGGGCAGGATCTTTAAATGAGCGGCGTCGCGCCGGAGGCGATCGCCCTCAGCCTGGTGCTCGGCGTGCTGCTCGGCCTGGCCTTTGCCGCGGTGGAGGCCGTGCGCGCGCTGTTCTCCCTCGGCCGCATCGCGACGGCGGCGCTCGACCTTCTGTTTGCGCTGCTCGCCGCCCTCTCCACGTTTGTCCTGGCGCTTGCCGTAGCGCGGGGAAGCCTGCGCTTTTTTCAGGCAGCGTGCGAGATCATCGGCTTTTTGTGCGTGGAACTGTCGCTGACGCACGCCGTGCGCCGGCTTCTGCCGCGTCTTGTTGCACAGCTTCGCCGCGTGTCGCAGCGGGCAGGAAGGCGGCTGAAACGGGTCGGAAAAATTTTTCTGCGGAAAAAGCATCCATCAAAACCAGAAAGTGAGAAAAAGCGCAGATTTTTTGGGAATAAAGCGAAAAAAAACGAAAAAAAGACTTGAATAACGGCCACCGGCTATTATATAATGGAAAAAGCAAAAGAATGCGGCCGGTCTACCGGCATAAGAAAGGGGAGAGGCCCATGCATGAAGTAAAAACGAAAAAGCGCAAGGGAAGTCTCCTTTTGAAAATCGCTGTGTTCTGCTTCGCCTTTTTTATGGTCTCGATGCTGGTGAGCCAGCAGATCCAGATCAGCCAGAAAAAGGAGGAGCTGGCGGAGCTTGAGCAGGCGCTCGAGGAACAGCAGGTCGTCAACGACGGGCTGCGCTATGATCTTGACTCCGAGGATGCCAACAGCGACGAATATGCGGAAAAGAAAGCGCGCTACGAGCTCGATTACGTCAAGCCGGGCGAGCGCGTGTTTTACAACGTCGGCGGCAACAACTAAATCTATTTTTCAATCCCGGAGGAAATGAAGAGGGTATGCAGGAAACGAAGCTTGAGGTTGGAGCAATTTTTGAGGGCAAGGTGACGGGCATCACGAAATTCGGCGCGTTTGTCGACATCGGCGGCAAAACGGGCATGGTGCACATCTCCGAGGTGGCGCCGGTCTTCGTCAAGGAGATCCGCGATTTCGTGACGGAAGGGCAGGCCGTGAAGGTCAAGGTCATCGGCATCAACGACGACGGGAAAATCAGCCTTTCCATGAAAAAGGTCGACGAGTCCGCGCAGCAGCGCCCGCCGCGGCGCCATGAGGAAGGCCGCCCGCCGCGCCAGAACCGCGTGCGCCGCGAAGCAGAACCGCCTGTGCAGAGCCCCGGCCGCCCGGGCGATTACGAATGGCGCGCCCGCGAGAATTCCGGGTCGTTCGAGGATATGCTGTCGCGCTTCAAGCAGACGAGCGACGAGAAGATTTCCGACCTGAAGCGGGCGGAAAACAAGCGCGGGGGCTACTCGCGCAGAGGCCCGAGAGGAAACTGAACAAGCTGAAGCCACCTGAATCACCGGTTCAGGTGGCGTTTTGTTATGCGCGTTTTCTGCCGGTATATCCGGCAGTACGGCGCGGATGCGCTGCTGCGCTGCCTTGCGCGCAATGAGGCCTCAGGCGTCGTCTACCACCGGACCGGCGTGTGGGGGGACTACGACGATTTTGCGGATGAAGAAGCGCTGCTGCGGTTTATCCGGGACGGGAAATGAATGATTTGTGGATGAATTTTAAAATTTTGCAATGCGTATTGATTTTTTTATAGAATGTGTTATACTATAGGTACAGAGACCCGGCAGGGCCGGCTGCTCTGAATATTGAAAGCATGGTCTTTCAGAAAGGATGTGTTTGTTCCGCAGGTGATGGAAAGCACGTCCTTTTGTGCTTTCTGCGGAAGAAACGGGTGGTTGTATGAACGTCACGATCGTTGGAAGAAAAGTGAATCTCCGAGACAATTTTAAAGAACTGGTACAGCGCAAGCTGACAAAGTTTGAGCGTATTTTTGATGCAGATGCCGATGTGCTTGTGAAAGTGACCGTCGAAAAGAATCATCAGACGGTGGAAATTACGATTAAGCAGCGCGGGATGATCTACCGCGCAGAGGCGGTCGCCCCCGAGATGAACGAGGCGCTCGACGACGTGATCGCGGCCCTCGGCAGGCAGATCCGCAAGAACAAGACGCGTCTGGAGCGCGCGAAAAAGGTGCGGCAGTTTGAGCTGGCCGACGAATTCGAGCTTTCCGAAGCGCATGAGGAGGAGCCGGACGAGGAGATCGAGATCGCAAAGCACAAGACGTTCTTCGTCAAGACGATGACGGTGGAAGAGGCGATCCTGCAGATGAACCTGCTCGGCCACACATTCTTCCTGTTCCGCGACGATGGCAGCGGCGAGGTCAACGTGGTGTATAAGCGCAACGACGGCAAATACGGCGTTTTGGAGCCGGAAACCTGATGAAACCCGGAGAAATCCCGGAAATATCGGCGCCCCGCAGATTTTTTGCGGGGCGCCGTTCTATTTTTCCCGCGCCCGGCATAGGAATCCAAAGCGCGGATGTGCGTCTGCACGGTTCGCGCATTTTTGGATTATGGGGTGATCGATGTGGGAAAGGAGCGCAAAAAAACGGATGTCACGCTGCCGGAACCGGTGCCCGAGGGGCTGCTCCAGGTCAGCCGCGTCCACCCGGAGGACCGCGTTGCGGCGCTGGCGGGCAACCCGAACGTCGGCAAGAGCACGGTGTTCAACGCGTTAACCGGGTTGCGTCAGCATACGGGGAACTGGGCCGGGAAGACGGTCTCGAACGCGCAGGGCTACTGCACGTTCCGCGGGCACGGCTATGTGCTCGTCGACCTGCCGGGCTGCTACTCGCTGATGGCCCACTCCGCCGAGGAGGAAGCGGCGCGGGATTTTCTGTGCTTCGGCGGCGCGGACGCTGCGGTCGTCGTGTGCGATGCGACGTGCCTCGAGCGCAACCTGAACCTCGTTTTGCAGACGATCGAGCTGCAGCCGCGCACGGTCGTCTGCGTCAACCTGATGGACGAAGCGAAGCGCCGCGGCGTCGCCGTCGACCTCGAGGAGCTGCACCTGCTGCTCGGCGTGCCGGTCGTCGGGACGAGCGCGCGCAGCCGGCGCGGGCTGGACCACCTGATGGCTTCGCTCGCGCAGGTGATTGAGGCGGACGCGCCGGAGCCGAACTGCGTCGTCTATCCCGATGCGGTGGAAACGGCGGTCGCAAAGCTCGTGCCGATCCTGCGGGCGGACTGCCCGCCGCAGATCCCGCCGCGCTGGCTTGCGCTGCGTCTGATCGACGGCGACGATTCGATCCGCGCCGCGCTGCGCACGCACCTCGGCATCACGCTCGCCGAGGAGGAAGCGGTCGACGCGGCGCTCGAGGGCTTCGACCGCGCTTCGCTCTGCGACCAGATCGTTTCGGCCGTCGTGCGGCACGCCGAGCGCGTCGCCGCGGTTTCGGTGCGGAGCATGCAGGAAAAGTACAGCCGCCGCGACCAACGGCTCGACCGCATCCTGACGGGGAAGCTGACCGGCTTTCCGATCATGCTGCTGATGCTGCTCGTCATCTTCTGGCTGACGATTTCGGGCGCCAACTACCCCTCCGCGCTGCTCTCCGAGGGGCTGTTTGCGCTCGGCGAGGTGCTGCGCAGCCTCTGCACCGCGCTCGTCCTGCCCGACTGGCTGATCAGCCTGCTGATCGACGGCGCGTACAAGACGCTCGCCTGGGTGGTTTCGGTCATGCTGCCGCCGATGGCGATTTTCTTTCCGCTGTTCACGCTGCTGGAGGACCTCGGCTACCTGCCGCGCGTCGCCTTCAACCTCGACCACGCGTTCCGCAAGTGCTCGGCCTGCGGCAAGCAGGCGCTGACGATGTGCATGGGCTTCGGCTGCAACGCGGCGGGCGTCGTCGGCGCGCGGATCATCGATTCGCCGCGCGAGCGATTGCTCGCCATCATCACAAACAATTTCGTGCCCTGCAACGGCAGGTTCCCGACGCTGATCGCGATTATCTCGATGTTTTTCGTGGCGGCTTCCGGCTTTTTCGACTCGGTGCTTTCGGCGGCGCTGCTCGTGCTGGTAATTCTGCTCGGCGTCGGCATGACGTTCCTCGTCTGCAAGCTGCTCTCCAAAACGATTCTGAAGGGCGTGCCGTCCTCGTTTACGCTGGAGCTGCCGCCGTACCGCCGGCCGCAGATCGGCAAGGTGATCGTGCGCTCGGTGCTGGACCGCACGCTGTTCGTGCTCGGGCGCGCGGCGGCCGTCGCGCTGCCTGCCGGCGTCCTGATCTGGGTCATGGCGAACGTGACGGTGGGGGAGCGAACGCTCCTGATGCACTGCGCGGGCTTTTTGGACCCGTTCGCCGGACTGCTGGGACTCGACGGCGTGATTCTGCTCGCGTTTATCCTCGGCCTGCCCGCGAACGAGATCGTCGTGCCGATCATTTTGATGGCGTACCTCGCGCAGGGCTCGCTGACCGAAATGGCGGACTACGCCTCGCTGCATGCGCTGCTGGTCGCGAACGGCTGGACCTGGGTGACGGCGCTGTGCACGATGCTGTTCTCGCTGTTCCACTGGCCGTGCTCGACGACGCTGATGACGATCAAAAAGGAGACGCAGAGCCTCAAATGGACCGTCGCGTCGTTCCTGATCCCGACGGGATGCGGCGTTGCGCTCTGTATGGCGGTGAACGCGGTCGCCGCGCTGTTCGGCGCTTGAATCCCGACGGACGAAAAAAGCAGGGGAAGGCTTCCGTGGCCTTCTCCTGCTTTCCGCGTTATGCGTCCAGAAATTCCCGCAGGCTCGTGTAGTCGACGCTGTCGGTATCGGCCTGCTGCAGGAAGATGAGCAGCTTTTCGGCGAGGACGCGCACGCCGCCCTCCACATTGCTCTCGAGGTTCAGCGGCAGGATCGGGTCGTGCACGCTCATGCGCAGCAGGAACCAGCCGTCGCCCTCGCCCGCCGGGAACGAGATGCGGATGCCCTCGCGGTTGTCAGGCGCGACGGCCCAGCCGGCCTGTTCGGCATAGGCGCCGAGGTCGGCGATCAGCTTTTCGCCGACGGGGCGGAAGTCCGACGCAGTGATCGGGAAGCGCAGCTCCTTTTCCTCTTTGGCCTCCTGCAAATCGGCGATGAGGCTGTCGAGCGTCTTGCCCTCCCGGCGCAGCTGCGCGGCCTTGATGATGATCTTCGTCACGAGATACGCGCCGTCGTCGAGGAAGTGGTTCTCGCGCAGCGCCGCGTGGCCGCTCGTCTCGATCGCGAGCGGGCAGTTGACGCCCTCGGCGTTCAGGCGCAGCGCCTCGTTGATGACGTTCTTGTACCCGCGCTTGAAGCGGTGGTGGCGCCCGCCGAGCGTCTGCTCGATATAGGTCTTGAGGCCGTCGGAGGTGATCGAGTCGGTGACGACGGTGCCGCCCGGGTTGTTTTCAAGCGCGATGGCCGAGGCGATCGCGACGAGGCGGTTGCGGTTGATCTCCTCGCCGCGGCTGTCCACGGCGCCGCCGCGGTCCACGTCGGTGTCGAAGATCACGCCGAGATCGGCGCCGGCGCGCACGGTCGCCGCGCAGACGCTCTGCATGGCCTTTTCATTTTCGGGGTTCGGGATGTGGTTCGGGAAGCGGCCGTCCGGCTCGAGGAACTGGCTGCCGGTGATGTCCGCGCCGAGCGGCTCGAGCACCTCGGTCGCGTAGAAGCCGCCGGCGCCGTTTCCGGCGTCCACGACGATCTTGAAGCCCTGGAGCGGGTGGTCGCGGTCCGGCGCGGCAACGCCGTCCTTGATCATCTCGCGCAGGTTTGCGGCGTAGCGCGTCATGTAGTCGGTCGGCGTCACGCTGCCGCCCGCAGCGGGGGACGGCGCTTCGCCGGCTTCCGCGTATGCGAGGATCTCGGAGATGTCGGGGCTGTCGAGGCCGCCCGCGGGCGTGAAGAACTTCAGGCCGTTGCGGAAGAACGGGTGGTGGCTCGCGGTGATCTGCACGGCGCAGTCGCAGGGCAGCTCCAGCGTCGCCATGAACATCGACGGCGTGGAGGCGAGGCCGCAGTCCAGCACCTGCACGCCGCAGGGCGTAAAGGCGCGGCAGAGCGCCGCCGAGATGCGGTCCGCCGAGATGCGGGAATCGTGGCCGACGGCGATTTTCAGTCCGGCGGCCGGCTTCTCGAGGTGCTTTTCGCACCAGATGAGGAAGCCGCCAGCGATGCGCTCGACGACCTCGTCCGTCAGGTTGACCGGCGCGCCGCCGCCTTCGCTCGCAACGCCGCGGATGTCCGTGCCGCTTTTCAGGGATTTATAGGAAAACATGTGGAAAACCTCCTCGGTTGCTTTGTGTTTATTATAATACAAACGGCCCGCCTTGAAAAGCCCCGGCGCGGATTTTGCGGAAAATCGCGCGTGCAAAAGCAACAGAACGAGAAAAATGCAGGAATATAAGATTGTAAATGCAAAATTGATTTAAAATCTTTGGAAAATTAAAAAATGTACTTGACAAAATGAAATGCGGATGGTATAAATATTGCATCAAATAAAAGTGGCCTTGATGAAGAGAAGTAACCGGGAGCCGTTTTGCACAGTGAGCGGGAGACAGTGGGAACCCCGCGGAAGCGTTCCGGCGAATAACACTTCGGAGCCGTGATCCGAAAGGCTTGCCGAGTAGGTGATCCGTGTGGCGGCGCGTTAAGCCGTGCCTGTCTTGTTGGAGACAGTAAAGGTGATCTTTTGAAGATAATTTAGGTGGCACCGCGGATGCGACAGCAGTTCGTCCTAAGCATGGGGACGGACGGCTGTCTTTTTGTTTGTCCCGAAAATTTATCGACTGGGAGGTCATCATTATGTGTTCGATCATGGGGTATACGGCGAAGGATCTTCGGCTTGAGGACCTGACGCGCGGCTTTGCGCGGACGAAATCGCGCGGGCCGGACGCGTCGCGCACGCTGGAAACGCCGGCGGGCTGGCTCTTTTTCCACCGCCTTGCAATCATGGGCCTGACGGAATCCGGCATGCAGCCGTTCACGCTCGGCGGCTCGAGCGTCGTCTGCAACGGCGAGCTGTACGGCTTCCGCGCGATGCGGGCGGCGCTGGCCGAAAAGGGCTACGCGTTTGAAAGCGACTCCGACTGCGAGATTCTGCTGCCGCTCTACCGCGAGTACGGCGTCGATATGTTCGCGATGCTCGACGCGGAGTTTGCGATGATCCTGTACGACGCGGAGACGGGCGGCTTCCTTGCGGCGCGCGACCCGATCGGCATCCGCCCGCTGTACTACGGCTACAGCGCGTCCGGGCACATTATGTTTGCGAGCGAGCCGAAAAACCTTGTCGGGCTCTGCGCGAAAATCATGCCGTTCCCGCCCGGGCACTATTACAAGGACGGCGCGTTCGTCTGCTACTGCGACATCGCCGCGGTCGACGCCGTCTGCCGGGACGACATGGAGACCGTCTGCCGGAACATCCGGGAAAAGCTGGTGCGCGGCATTGAAAAGCGGCTCGACGCCGACGCGCCGGTCGGCTTCCTGCTGAGCGGCGGCCTCGACAGCTCGCTCGTCTGCGCCGTTGCGGCGAAATGTCTGCAAAAGCCGATCCGCACCTTTGCGATCGGCATGCGCGCGGATGCGATCGACCTCAAATACGCCAGAGAGGTCGCCGATTACATCCACAGCGACCACACGGAGATCATCATCACGGAGGACGACGTGCTCGAAAACCTGGAGACGGTGATCCGCCTGCTCGGCACGTTCGACATCACGACGATCCGCGCGAGCATGGGCATGTACCTGATCTGCAAAGCGATCCGCGCGCAGACGGACATCCGCGTGCTGCTGACCGGCGAGATCTCCGACGAGCTGTTCGGCTACAAGTACACCGATTTTGCGCCGAGCGCCGAGGCCTTCCAGCAGGAGGCGGAAAAGCGCGTGCGCGAGCTGCACATGTACGACGTGCTCCGCGCCGACCGGTGCATCTCGGTCAACGGGCTCGAGGCGCGCGTCCCGTTCGGCGACCTCGACTTCGTGCGCTATGTCATGGCGATCGACCCGGAGATGAAGCGCAACAAATACCAGAAGGGCAAGTACCTTCTGCGCCACGCCTTCGAGGGCGACTATCTGCCGCTGTCGATCCTGTACCGGGAGAAGGCCGCGTTTTCCGACGCGGTCGGCCACTCGATGGTCGACCATCTCAAGGCGTACGCCGAAACGCAGTACACCGACGACGAACTGCGCCTGCGCGCCGCCCGCTACACGCACGCCCGGCCCTTCACGAAGGAGTCGCTGCTGTACCGGGAAATCTTCGAAAAATACTACCCGGGGCAGGCGGAAATGATCGCCGGCTTCTGGATGCCGAACCGCGCGTGGGCCGGCTGCGATGTCGATGATCCGAGCGCGCGCGTGCTCTCAAACTACGGCGCTTCGGGTGAATAAGGCGCGGAAATTCTTACAAAACCCACAGAAAACCGTGTCGAACACATTTTTTGTTTGTGGCGTTCGGGCATTGTGCATTTGAAACCTGTATGGTAGAATAAGGCCATCATAGGATATTATGGATACTTACGTATCGATAATGGTGTGAAATCTCAGTTTAGAAGGAGAGATGGATTATGTCTAAAATGATCGAGCTCCACGACATCGATGTTCCCGGCTTCCTGGCTGTTCTTGACAAGTGCGTCGGCAACGTGTACCTGATGACGCGGGATGGCGATAAGCTGAATCTGAAGAGTAAGCTCTGCCAGCTGGTCGGTCTGACAAGACTGATTGAAGGCGGCAAGATCGCCGAGGCCTTCGTAATATGCGACAACGAGGAAGACGAGTCGAAGCTGTTTCGCTTCAATCTGTATAAAGACGAGACGGATGTCTAAAAGCTGAAAGACAAAGGGGGCTGCCGCCAGACTGCGGCGGCCCTTTTCCATGCGCCCCTTTTTTATGCGCAAAGAAATCGGCCGGCGCGGCTTTTGCCGGCATTGCCGCGCGCAGGCACGCGTGCGCCGCAGAATTCCCGCATTGCATTGTGCGGCGGCGCATGGTATAATTGTCTTGAGAAAACCGGCTGCGCGCCCGTTTTGCGGCGGGCTGCGGCGGAAAAGAAAAAACAAAGGATGGGAAAGCATGCTGACCGAGAATAAAAAGGCGTTTATCGAATTCATGATGTCTGCGGATGTCCTGCGTTTCGGCTCCTTCGTGACGAAGAGCGGGCGCAGCACGCCGTATTTCGTCAACACCGGCAATTACAAGACCGGCGAGCAGATCGCGAAGCTCGGCAAATTCTATGCGGCGCTTGTCAAGGAGACCGTCGGCGAGGACTTCACCGCGATGTTCGGCCCGGCCTACAAGGGTATCCCGCTGGTCACGGCGACCGCGGCCGCGCTGTACAACGAGTACGGAATCTCCAAGCCGTACTTCTTCAACCGCAAGGAGGAGAAGGACCACGGCGAGGGCGGCAGCCTTGTGGGCTACAAGCCGACCGACGACGACCGGATCATCATCATCGAGGATGTGATCACGGCGGGCACGGCGGTGCGCGAGACGATGCCGATCCTGTACGGCTGCGGCGACGTGCGCGTGGACGATATGTTCATCTCCGTCAACCGCTGCGAGATCGGCAAGGTGCCCGGCAAGACCGCGATCATGGAGGTCAAGGAGGAATACGGCCTCAACGTGCATGCGATCGTCACGGTCGAGGACATCCACGACTATCTGGTGCAGTCCGGCGAGTACGACGACATCCTGCCGGCGATGGAGAAGTACATGCGGGATTACTGCATCCTGTAAATCGGAGTAAGCGGCAGGCGGTCACTCGGCCGGTCCGCCTGCAAAAATGGAAGCCCCGGATTCTGCATCCGGGGCTTCCGCTGTTTATTCGAATCTGTTCGGTTTTCAAACGGAACCGCAAAGGCGTTGTGCGCGAAAGCCGGGCGGTCTCAGGCGCCGCGGCGCTTCCGGCCGGCGCCGTGCAGCCGCTGGAACAGCTTGGAGGAGAAGAACCGGTTCGCGTGCTGCTCGGCGATGTGCTCCATGAAGTGATTGGAGAGGATCATAAAGGCGATCAGCACGAGCAGCAGGGGGATCAGCACAAAGAGCATTGAGGCGGTCAGCGGTATGAGCGAGAAGATGTCCATGAAGAGGACGTAGCCGAGGATGAACGCCAGCATCATGGTGCCGAAGAGCGCGCCGCGCAGCGCGTTGAACGGGACGCAGAGCTTGAACATCAGCATGAAGCCGACGGTAAACGCGACGATGACCGAGAGCGTCGAAACCTGCTCCTGCGTGAGCCCGAGCTGCTGCTGGAACAGGCAGAGGAACAGGACGCCGAGGACCATGGTCAGCGCCGAGGGGAACGACTTCTTGAGCACGTTCGTCAGGAAGTTTCCCTGTATGCGGTCGCTGTTCGGCTCGAGCGCCAGCACGAAGGACGGCGCGCCGATCGTCAGCGCGCTGACGAAGGTCAGGTGGATCGGCTCAAAGGGATACGAGGCGGGCAGGAAGATGAACAGCACGCCGAGGATGATCGAGTAAATCGTTTTCTGCAAAAACAGCGAGGCGGAGCGCTGCAGGTTGTTGATCGAGCGCCGCCCCTCCTTCACGACCTGCGGCATCGAAGCGAAGTTCGAATCGAGCAGGACGAGATTCGAGACCGTGCGCGCGGCGTCGCTGCCCGAGGCCATCGCGATGCTGCAGTCGGACTCCTTGAGCGCCAGCACGTCGTTGACGCCGTCGCCGGTCATCGCGACCGTGTGGCCGTTCGCCTTGAGCGCCTTGACGAACTGCAGCTTCTGCTGCGGCGTCACGCGGCCGAACACCGTGTACTGCTCGATCGCCGCGCTGATCTCCTCTTCGGTCTGCAGCGTCGTGGCGTCGCAGTAGTTTTCGGCGTCCGCAAGGCCCGCCTTCCGCGCGATGTTCGAGACGGTCACGGCGTTGTCGCCGGAGATGACCTTCAGCGTCACGCCCTGCTCGGCGAAGTAGCGCAGCGTCTGCGGCGCCTCGGCGCGGATCTTGTCGCTGATGGCGATCAGGCCGATCGGCTGCACGTCCGCGGGCAGCGATTTGTCCTCGGCAAACGCGCCGTCCGCGCGGGCGAGCAGCAGCACGCGCTCACCGCGCGCGGCGTAGGCTTCCGTCTGCGCGCGCAGCGCGTCGAAGCGCTCGTGCAGGATGAACTCGCCGGCGCCCATCACGTACGTGCCGCGGCCGTCGAACGTCGCGCCGCTCCATTTGCGCGCCGAGGAGAAGGGGACGACCGCGCGCGCGCGCCAGAACGATTCGCCCGCAAAATGCGCCTTCACGGCGTTGTAGGTCGGGTTGTCGTCGGAGAGCGCGCCGACCAGTGCGGTCAGCGCCTGCGCCATGTCGGCTTCCGTGTAGCCCTCGAGCGGGATGATCTCGTCGACCTGCATCGTGCCCTCGGTGATCGTGCCGGTTTTGTCGAGGCACAGCACGTCGACGCGCGCGAGCGATTCGGTGCAGTATAGGTCCTGCACAAGCGTCTTGTAGCGCGAGAGCCGGATTACGCTGACGGCGAAGACGACGCTGGTCAGCAGGATCAGACCCTCCGGGATCATGCCGATCATGGCGGCGACCGAGCTGACGACCGCGTCCTGAATCGAGTCGTGCAGGATGAAGAACTGCTTGCCGAAGAGCAGCAGGCCGATCGGGATCAGCGCGAAGCCGATCGTCTTGACGATGAAGTTCAGCGCGTGCATGATTTCCGAATGCGACTGCTTGATGTATTTTGCGTCGTTCGCGATGCGGTTCGCGTAGTTGTCGCGGCCGACGTGCTCCACCTGCGCGAGGCAGCTTCCGGAAACGATGAAGCTGCCCGAAAGCAGCTTGTCGCCGGCGTGCTTGAGCACCGGGTCGCTCTCGCCGGTAATCAGCGATTCGTTGACCTCGACCTCGCCCTGCCGCACAAAGGCGTCGGCGCAGATCTGCTGCCCGTTGGAGAGCTGCATCACGTCGTCGAGCACGATCTCGTGCACGGCGATGCTCTGCAGCGCGCCGTCCCGCAGCACCGTGGCCTTCGGCGCGGAGATCAGCGAGAGCTTGTCGATCGTCCGCTTGGCGCGTATGCCCTGAAAAGAGCCGATCGCGGCGTTTGAAAAGATGACGCCGAGAAACAGCAGGTTCTTGAACGAGCCGACCAGCAGGACAAAAAAGGCCAGCACAAAGTTCAGAATGTTGAAGAACGTGAATGTGTTCTCCAGAATGATCTGTTTTTCCGTTTTGGTTTTGATGCCTTCATCCGCGTTGTGGAGCCCCTTTTGGACCCGTTCGCGCACCGCTTCCGCCGTCAGTCCCGTGTGGAGATCGGTCAGAGGGCGAGGCCGCGTGTTTTCCGTTTTTCCAGCTTCCATGCCCAGTTTCCCTTTCCAAAAAGTAATCTTATAAAAGGATACACGAATATACAGGCGATTGCAAGGCGTCAGAAATGAATTTTCTCTTACAATTTCGGGCGGCATCGGGCAAAAAGATGGAGAATATTTGCCAAAAGTCTATTTTGTTTTTGGGTAAAAAATAGAGGGACTTTTCCGGGCGCGCGCGACTTTAGAAATGATTTTTCGCAAATTCTCCGGAAGTGCGCGGAAAACGGCGCAGAATCTGTGGGAAACAACAGGAAGCGCACGGCGAAGCCGCATAAATCGGAAATTTGACTTTGCGGCAATCAGAGCTTATACTTATATTACAGAAATTAGAAAGCAATCCACCGCATATATACCATGAAGGAGAAAAGAACTATGGCAGTGAAAATGGAAAAAAAGTACGTTCTCACAAACCGCAGAAGCGGCAAGATGCTGGCTGCCTGTAACGGCGCGGCCGTGCAGATGACCGAAGACGGCAGCGACGTGCAGATCTGGCGCGCAGTTCCCGCCGAGGGCACCGCGGTTCAGCTTGTCAACAAGGCGACCGGCCTCGCACTCACGGTTTCCGGCGAAGCGGAAAACGGCACGGTGCTCACCCTCGCAGAGCCGGAGGGCAGCGCGGCGCAGCTGTGGAAGCTGACGACCACGACGAGAGGCTTCCGCAAGGTCATGCATGCGGCTTCCGGCAAGGTTGTCGACATCAAGGACATCAGCGATTCCGATTACGCGCCGGCACAGCTCTGGGAGTTCGTCAAGGGCGAGAACCAGGACTGGGTTCTGACCGAGGTGGAAAAGGAAGCGAAGGCGCCGGTCAAGCGCGCCGTGAAGGAAGTCAAGGCGGAAAAGCCGGCCAGGGCTGCCGCCAAGACCACGAAGACGGCGAAGGCACCGAAGAAGACGAAATAAGTTCCGCGTAATTTGGGCGGTCCGCAGCTTGCTGCGGGCCGCTTTTTATATCTATCTCAAAGGCCGGGCGGTTTGAACGGCCTGCGCGGCTTTTGCTGTGTGCGAAAGCGCAGCCCGAAAGAGCGGGGAAGCGGCGCCGGCGCGCATCCCTGTGAAAAAGACTGCAAAAACATAGTTTTCACCTTGTTCTTTTGGCGCTTTCTGCTGTATAATGATAACAACTCCGGTTCTGGAGAATCTGAAACAGAAAGTAGATGGGGTTATGGAGAAAGTATTGGTGATCTGCGACGACCTCTGGCATCCGGCCGAGGTCATCGAAAAAGGGCTTGCTGCGCGCACGGACGGCCGCTTTTCGTTCGACATCGTCAAGGCGGCGAAGGACATCCTCACGCCGGAGCGCATCGCGAAATACCGGCTGATTGTCTGCTGCAAGAGCAACAACGTGATCGCGGCGAACACCGCGCCGTGGTTCGAGGCGGGCGTCACCGAGGTCGGCCCGGCCGAGCTGGAGGAATACGTCCGGGCGGGCGGCGGCCTGCTCGTGATCCATTCCGGCCTGGCCTACAACGAGGAGCGCTGCCCTGAATACGTGCAGCTTGTCGGCGCGGCCTTCCGCGGACATCCGCCGCGCTGCACCGTGCATCTGCAGGCCGCGCTGCCGGCGCACCCGGTCCTCGACGGCGTGCCGGATTTTGTCATCCGCGACGAACACTACGCGATGGAGATGACGTGCGAAGACGCGCAGGTCTTTCTGGAGAGCCGCTCCGAAAAAGGCGGCGTCCAGCCGGCGGGCTATACGCGGGAAATCGGCAAGGGCCGCCTCTGCGCGCTGACGCCCGGCCACACGCTGGACGTGTGGGAGGACGAGCGGTTCCAGCGGCTGTTCACGAACGCCGCCGAATGGTGCATGAAGGAGCGGTGATGCAGATGGAAAAGAAAACCGTATGGATCACCGGCGCGGATCGCGGCGTGGGCTTCTCGCTCTGCGAGGAATTCCTCCGGGGCGGCTGGCGCGTGTTCGCCGGGCGGTTCATGCCGGAGTGGACGGCGCTCGACACGCTCAAGGAGAAGTACCCCGAAGCGCTGGAGATTTTGCCGCTGGACGTCGGCAGCGACGATTCGGTGCGGGCGGCCGCGAAGGCCACGGCGGCGCGCTGCGGCCATGTCGACCTGCTCGTGAGCTGCGCGGGCATTGCCGGCGGCGACGACCCGGAAAAGACGCGCGCGATCTATAATGTGAACGTCGCCGGCGCGCTGCGCATGGTGGAGGCCTTCCTGCCGCTGATGCAGACCGGCATGAAGCGGCTGGCCTTCGTTTCGAGCGAGGCGGGCAGCGTTTCGGTCGCGCACCGCGACAGCGGCTTCGCCTACACGACCTCGAAAACGGCGCTCAACATGCTGGTGCGCCGCATGTTCCGCACGCTTTACCCGATGGGCTACACCTTCCGCCTGTACCACCCGGGCTGGGTGCGCTCGTACATGAGCGGCAAGAAATCCACAGTCGGCAATTTTGAGCCGGAGGAAACCGCGGCGGTCGCATACCGCCAGTTCACGACCGACCGCGAAGCCGAGGACGTGCTCGTCATGACCGACGTCAGCGACGAGATGTGGCCGTACTGAGAGGGGGAGCGCGATGAACAGGATTGTACTTTTGATGGAGACCGGGCGCCCCGCGGTCAAAGAAGCGGCCGCGTGGTTTGCGGCGCACGGGGACAAGGTGTATATCGGCGTGCAGGAAATGATGCCGCAGCGCCTTGAACAGGCGGAATATCTCGTGTTCGACCCGCTTGTGCCGGAGAGCCTTGCGGCCGCGGTCGAAACCGTGGAGCAGGCGGACGGCAGGCTCGACATCCTCGTCGTCGGCGCCGCGTGCCATCCGCAGGACGGGGAGATCGGCGCCGGGCACGACAGCGCAGTGCTGGTGGATGCGATGATGCGCAACGTCTACGGCAGCCGCAGCACGGCGGAGGCTTTTCTGCCGCTGCTGCGCCGCGGCATGAAGCGGATCGCGGCGATCACGGAGATCGAATCGAGCAACAGCTGGAGCACGGGCAAAACGGATCTCGCCTACCACGCTTCGCTGGCCGGGCTCAACATGATGGGGAAGATCCTCTTCAACCATCTGCGCCCGGAGGGCTTTACGTTCCGCTGGTACTGCGACGACGGCGCGCCGGGCGGCATGTGCGCGGCGGATTATATCACATCCGGCCTGTGCTACGACGAAAAGGAGCCGTATATCCATTCCGATGAGAACCGGCTCGTCCTGCGGGACGCCTGGCTGCGTGAGATCTCGTGGTGAGCGCGGCGCAGAACGGAACCATATAAGTGAAGGACGCCTTGCGCAGCGGATGCGTCAGGCGTCCTTTTTTGTGTTTTCCGTACAATTTGGAGCGGTTCACAAACCGTGTACAGGTCAGGCCTTTTTTATTTTATGCTTTGAATAGCGCACCAGTTTGCGTATACATGTGCAGAACACACTTGCAATGCCGCTCAGAATTATAGCGCGGGGAAAGTGGTAACAAAAGCTAATTGGAAGATATTCCAAACGGAATTGCTCTACCATTCCATCAAAATACCAAAAAGCGGAACCACATGGTCATGTATGACCATGCTTCCAAAAAAGAATAAACTGATTGTTGACAGATAGAAGCACTGTGTGCGGTTAACACAGATACATTAATCAGCAGGAAAATGATGAGAACGGCCTTTGCTTGAGAGTATGCGTGCTCAAGCAGAAAAGTATAAATACAAGGGGAGAACAAAATGAGAAGCAGAGCAACCGAACAGAAAAGAATTTGAATGAGGTTTTGCTTTACTGGCAAACAAAAGCTGTTTAGACAATGGTATCGCTGTAACCGATTTCTCTGTTTCATAAAGACTTCTCCTGATTTCTATGGAATTAAAATATCTGCATTTCAATTATATATCTTTTGATTCCATAAATCAATATAAATAAATCCTGGAAATCTCCGAAAAATAGGGCATAAAGTCTTATAGTATAGAAAAAGGAGATGAACGCATGGATTATGAAGCGTGGTTCGCGGCGCGGTTGGCTGCGCTCCGCATGGAAAAGGATGTCTCGGCACGGGATATGAGCCTTTCACTTGGGCAGAGCGAGAGCTACATCAATAAAATTGAGAACAGACGCACGCTCCCCTCGCTGAAAGGGTTCTTTTATATCTGTGCGTATCTGGAAATTACGCCGGAGGAGTTTTTCAACACGGAAATGATTTCTCCGGGGAAAACAAAAGAAATTGTGCGGGAAATCGGAAAGCTGTCTCCGGCGCAGGCGGAGCACGTGCTTCAGATTATCCGCGACCTCAATGGCAGGGAAAACAGATGAACATCGGCGGCGCGGAAGCCATGGCTTGCATGCGGCGCCAAAAGCAGAGCGCCCGGTCCGTTTTGTGCGGACCGGGCGCTTTATGCGCGCAGTTTTCCGAGCAGTCAGGCCGTGACCTCTTTGGTGATGTTCCGCAGCCACTTTTTCTGGCGGTAGCGGATGTAGACGAAGGGCATCTTCGCGAATTCGTCGCAGCTCAGAATCAGGTAAACCCAGAGCGGCGGGAGGTTCCAGACAAACGCCGCGATAAAGCCGAGCGGCGGGATGCCGGGGATCCAGCCGAAGATGAACACCGCGTTCAGGCCGATGTTGAGCACGAGCGCGACCGAGTTGAGCACCGTGCTGACGCGCACCTGCTCGATGCTTTTCATTGCGCTCAGGCACGGCTGCGAGAGCGAGAGGAAGAGATAGGAGAAGCCGACAACGCGCAGGTATTCCGCGCCGGCGGCGATCATGTCCGGGTCATCCGTGTAGATGCGCATCAGCATCTCCGGGAAAAAGACTGCGCCGACGAAAAACACCGCGCCGACAAAGACGGAAATCTTCAGGCCGATCGCGAGGACCTTTTCCACGGCGGAGAGGTCGCCGCGGCCCCAGTACTGCGCGGAGAGGATCGTGATGCCCGCCGCGAGGCCGCCGTTGATCATGTTGAGCAGAAACTGGATCTGCCCGGCGAGCGAGCCGGCGGCGAGCGCCGTCTGGTTTACGTAGCCGAGCATCAGCGTATCGGCTACGCCGACGGCGGCGGTGATGAGCTGCTGGATCGCGATCGGCACGACGATCG
>DSLFI04101__coassemble_308_pt1 | contig 23740 bp, 21 predicted proteins | sample DSLFI04101__metabat2_high_PE_040 | metagenome-assembled genome bin DSLFI04101
CCCGCATGAATACTAAGAAAAATTGGGTGACATCTTTTTTGTCACCCAATCATGGTGGACCCGAAGGGGATCGAACCCTCGAACCTCACGGATGCGAACCGTGCGCTCTCCCAGCTGAGCTACGGGCCCATATCGTCCGCTTGAAAGCGGACTTTTGTTGTCACTCAGACTCAACGCTGACTATTATAGCATACTCTTTTGAAAAAATCCAGTCCTATTTTCAATTTTTTCAAACTTTTTTTGCGAAAACAGCCGCCCGTTTTCGAACGCCCGTTCTGCTTTTTGTGCGAAAAATGACCGGCCCCTGCGCGTCAGCTGTTTTCCTTGTTGATCGCGTCGATAAACGCGGGGATCAGCTGCTTCTTGCGCGAGACGACGCCCTTGAGCCAGACCGTGCCGGCCTGCGGCGTGCGGCCGAACGCCTCCTGCACAAGCTGCTCGGCGGCTTCGCCGTAGCACATCAGCCGCGTCGACTCCTCGATGATGTTCGTCAGCATGAAGTACATCATCGTGAGGCCGTGCTCGCGGCAGGACTTCTCGAGGTACGGGCGCAGCTTCTTCTCAATCTCGTCGAGCTCGCCGCCGCTCATGCTGTTGATCTGGCCGACGCCGAACGTGACGTCGCCGAATTCGAACTTCTTGTAATCCTGGTAGAAGATTTCCTCCGGCGTCTTGTCCTTGAGGTTGCTGCCGGCCGTGAACATTTCGATGCCGAACGCCTGGCAGTCGATGCCCGCAATGGCGCTCAGCGCGTCGGCCGCCATGCGGTCCATCATCGTGCAGGTCGGCGAGCGGAAAACGAGCGTGTCGGAGAGGATTGCGCTGCACAGAAGCCCCGCGATCTGCGGCGGGATGTCGTAGCCCTTCTCCCTGTAGATCTGGTAGATGATCGTCGCGGTGCAGCCGACCGGCTCGTTCCGGAAATAGACCGGCGCCATCGTCTCGAGCGAGCCGATGCGGTGGTGGTCGATGATCTCGAGGATCTCGGCGTCCTCGATGTTGTCGACCGCCTGTCCCCGCTCGTTGTGGTCGACGAGGATGACCGCGCGCTTGCGGACCGCGAGGAGGTTCCGGCGGGAGATCATGCCGATGTAGTGCCCGGTCTTGTCGACGACCGGAAAGTCGCGGATGCGCGTGTTCTGCATGCTGTCCTTGATCGAATCCGTGTAATCGCCGGGCAGGAACTTGATCAGCCCCTCGCGGCGCATGAACGCGCGCACGGGCATGCACTGGTTGATGCGGCGCGCGACGGTGTACGTGTCGAGCGGCGTGATGATCACGGTACAGCCGTGCTCGTTCGCGAGCTTGCGGATGCTGCGCGAGACCGGCGCGCCGAGGCAGACCACGATGCAGCCCGCACCCGACTCGATCGCCGAAAGCTGCGATTCATAGCGGTTGCCCGTAATGACCATGTCGTCCTGATGGATGTAATCCTCCATCACGTCCGGTTCCGCGGCGGAAATCAGCACGTTGCCGCGCTCGAACACCGCCTCCGGGTCGCCGACGACCATCTCGGCCTCGAGCGTCTCCAGAATGTTGCGGTACGGCGTTTTCGCCTGCGCGATGATCGTGCTGTCCTGGTTCTCCATGTAGGAGGTCGCGATGTCGTTGATCGTGATGATGCCGTCGAGCCGGTCGTCCTCGTCGACGATCGGCAGCGTGACGGCGTTCAGCTCCGCCATCATGTTCCATGCCTTTTTCATCGAGATATCGTCGGAAATGCCGGGGATCTTCCGGATATCCATGTCCCGCACGCGGGTGCCGATGTTGTTGACGTACGTCGGCTGGCGCATGCCGAAGCGGTGCAGGACGTAGCTCGTCTCCGGGCTGAGCTGCCCGGCGCGCGCCGCGATATAGCGGTTGCCGTCGTTTTCCCGGTTCTTGACGTCCGCATAGGCGATCGCCGAGCAGATGGAGTCGGTGTCGGGGTTGCGGTGTCCCAGTATGTAAACTTCTTTTTTTTCTTTTTTGGTGCTCATATGGTCTGGCCACTCGCCTTTCTGTGCGATATTGTCGATCGGTCCATACCTATTGCTCAGGTGTATTCAGTATACCACAGATTTTTCGAAAAGCAAAGCGGAAACCGCACGAAATTTGTTTGAATTTTGCAATTTTCACGGTGTCCGGAACAAATAAGCGCAAAAAAGGCCCGCAGCGCCTTCTCTGTCAGAGCGCTGCGAGCATCCCGTAAACTTCATCCGGATTCAGGTCGGCAAGCTGCTGCGGCGAGCGGTTTTCCGCCAGCGCGTAGACAAGCTCCGCGCCGAGGTAGTAGCCGACGTCCGAACGGCCCTCAAACGCGCACCAGTCCCCGAAGAAATCCTGCACGCTTTCGCCGCCGTCCACGCGCCGCCGGAACGCCGCGAACAGCCGCGCGCGGTGCGCACCGCACCACGCCAGCCAGCCGTCGCGGTCCTGGCTGTAAAAGCCGCGGCCGCCGAACAGCCGCTGCTGGACGTAGGTCGCCATGCCTTCCGCATAGAGCTGCCACAAGGCCCGCGCGGCGGGGTCTTCCGCCCACGCCGGCGCCGTGCGCCGCTGAAAATGCCACAGGTGGCCGAGCTCGTGATAGAGCAGCGCCGCCATATCCGCTTCGCCGCACCAGCCCAGCTCCACGATCTTCTCTATGCCGAGCAGCACGACCGGCCTGCCCCCGAGCGACGTCGCCCAGCCCGCGCCGTTGCACAGGCCGAGGCAGAGGATAATGTCCGCTTCCGGCGCCGAGCCGAGCACGCTGCAGAACTTCTCCGAAAGCCCGCCGACCAGCTTCTGGAACGACGCATGCGCAAGCGCCGCCTGTTCGCTCTTTTCATAAAACTGCTGCAAAACCGGCAGGACCGCGCCCGCAAAATCGTATTCGGCCGCATCCGCCTCCAATTTTTCCGGCAGCTCCGGCGAAATCTCCGCCGCATACCGCCGCCACGCCGCAATGGAAAATTCACCGCGTTCAAACGCGCGGCCCATCTGCGGGAAACTGTCGATCACTTGCATCTTACACATCCTTCTGCAGGATGTAGTCGTCCATCACGTAGCCGCAGCCGATGTCCGTCACGACCGCATCGATCACATAAAACCCGAAGTGCTTGTACACATCGATGGCGTGCCGGTTGCCTTTGTTGACGGTCAGATAAATTTTATCCAGTCCCTCAAGCGCGCAGAGGTCGGCAATGAAATCGAACGCCGCCCGGGGCAATCCATGACCGCGATACTTCTCGGACACGTACAGTTTGCTGAGGAACATCTTCCCCTCTTTATGCGGCACAAGACCGATAAAGCCGGCCGCCTCGCCGTCGAGCAGCATCAGGTAATACACGTATCCCTCCTGCGCCAGCTGGCGGCGGATCGCCGGGACCGACTGGAACTGTTCGACCATGTAGCGCGTGGCCGCCGGGCCGGTGATCCCGTCGTACGTTTCATGCCAGATCGGCTCCGCGATGCGCGCGACCGTCTCGATCTCCGCCGGGGTTTCCACCCGCTTAAACACCACTTCCATTTTCTGCATACCTCCCTGTGCGCGGGGCGTCAGCCCTCTTTGTAGTTGCCGAGGAACGAAAAGCGCGGCATTTCCGCCGAAAGCGCGCAAATCAGCGCAAGCGTCGGTGCATCGTGGATGTTCCCCGTGAAATCGAGGTAAAAATCGTACTCAAAATTCTGTCCGGGAATCGGGCGCGACTCGATCTTCGTCAGATTCAGCCCGTTCAGCGCAAAGCGCTCGAGCGTGCGGTACAAGGAGCCCGTCGTGTGCGGCAGCGAAAAGCACAGGCTGATCTTGTCCGCGTCGTCGGGCAGCACGGCCTCGCGCGCGATGACGACGAAGCGCGTGCAGTTGTTGTCGGTGTTCTGGATGTCGGCGGCGACCACCTCCAGCCCGTAGAACGCGGCGGCCTCCGCCGAGCAGACCGCGCCGAGCCCGGCCGCCGGGTGCTCCGCGACGTGCTTTGCGGCGGCGGCGGTATTCGAGAACGCCTCCGGGGCGATGCCGTTTTCCTCGAGGTACGCGCTGCACTGCGCGAGCGCCTCCTGCTTCGAGACGGCCCGGCGCACCGGCCCCGTGCCCGGCGCGCGGCACAGGCAGTGCCGCACCGGGATGTCCGCCGCGCCGACGATGAACATGCGGTGCCGCATGATGAGGTCGTACACCTCGGAAACGCTGCCCGCATCCGAGTTTTCGACGGGCACGACGCCGTAATCGCCCGCGCCGCCGCGCACCGCCTCAAAGACGTCGCGGAAGCCGGGCAGAAACGCCGGCTCCGCGCCGGGGAACAGCCGGTTCGCCGCGCTGTGCGAGTACGCGCCCGGCGCGCCCTGACAGATGATGCGCGGGTTCTCCTTCCGGCTGCGCGGCGAATTTCGCTCGAGCGCGCGCAGCTCTCCGCCGCCCTCGAGCATCGCGTGCTGGCGCGCCCGGCTGACGGACAGAATCGTGCTGTACAGCGCGACGGCGCTCTCTCCGTACGGGCCGGCCTCCTGCCGGACGCGGTCGAGAATCGCCTGCTCCCGCGCCGTGTTCAGCACCGGGATGCCCGCCTGTCGCTTGATCTCCGCGACGCGCTCCGAGCACGCCATGCGCTCCGTAAAGAGCTGCAGAAGCTGCCGGTCGATACGGTCGATGTCCTGCCGCACCGGCTGCAGCAGCGCGTCAAAGGTCTTGTTTTCCATGGCGTTTTCCTCCCTTTTTATGGCCGCGCCGTTCAGCGCAGCAGATCCAAAAGCGCGATGGCCGCGCAGGCTTCGGCGACCGGGATCGCCCGCGGGACGATGCAGGGGTCGTGCCGCCCGCGGATCGTCAGCGCCGCGTCCTTCTTTTCCACAAGGTCGACGGTCTGCTGCGCCTGCCCGATCGACGGCGTCGGCTTCACGGCGATGCGGAACAGCAGCGGCATGCCGGTCGTGATCCCGCCGAGGATGCCGCCCGCGTGGTTCGTGCGCGTGCGGACCGCGCCGGTCTCGTCATAGTAAAACGGGTCGTTGTTCTCGCTGCCGCGCATGTCGGCTACGCCGAAGCCCGCGCCGAACTCGACGCCCTTGACGGCCGGGATGCCGTAGAGGATCGAGGCGAAGACGTTTTCGATGCCGCCGAACATCGGGCTGCCGACACCCGCCGGCACGCCGACGGCGGCGCACTCGATGACCCCGCCGACACTGTCGGCCGCAAGCCGCGCGCGCTCGATCTCCGCGCGCATCGCCTCCTCGGCCTTTGCGTCGCGCACCGCGAAGAAGCGGGTGTTCAGCGCGTTCAGCTCTGCGGCCGAGACCGCGACCGGGTCGAACGGCGCATCCGAAACACCGCCGATCCGGCAGGCGTGCGCGCCGATCACGATGCCGCGCCGCTCGAGGATCTGCCGGCAGACCGCGCCCGCAAACACGAGGCAGGCCGTGAGCCGCCCCGAAAAGTGCCCGCCGCCGCGGATGTCGTTCGCGCCCTGGTACCGCACGGCGGCCGTGTAGTCGGCGTGGCCGGGCCGCGGGTGGACCTTCAGGTCCGAGTAGTCCTTCGAGCGCGTGTTCGTGTTTTCGATGACCGCGGCGAGCGGCGCGCCGGTCGTCACGCCGTCCAGATAGCCGGAGAGGATCTTCGGCTCGTCGGCCTCGAGCCGCGTCGTCGCGGTCTTGTCCCGGCCCGGCGCGCGGCGCGCCATCTGCACGCGCACGGCGTCGAGGTCGATCTTCTCGTTCGGCGGGAGGTTGTCGAGCACAACGCCGATCGCCCCCGTGTGGCTGCCGCCGAAAACGGACAGCCGGATGTTATTCCCCCATGTCGACGACATCGGCGTTTCCCCCTATCGCTCTGAAATCCCGGAAAAAGCCCGGGTAGGATTTGCGGATGCTCTGCGCGTCCGTGACGGTCACGGCGCAGTCGCAGCCTGCGGCGGCGAGCGCCATCACGACGCGGTGGTCGTTGCAGCCTTCGGCCCTGCCGCCCGCAAGGTGCGGCCTGCCGCGGATAACGAGCCCGTCCGCCGTGCCGCGGATATCTGCGCCGATCGCGGACAGCGCCGCCTCCATCGCCGCCAGGCGGTCGCTCTCCTTGATGCGCAGCCGCGCGGCGTTGCAGATGACCGTTTCGCCCGCTGCAAACGCGGCGGTCACGGCGAGCGCCGGCACCATGTCCGGAATCTGCCGCGCGTCGATCCGCATGCCCCGCAGCCCGCGGAACGGCTCTCCCGCGCGCGGGTTTTCGGCGATGTACGCGCCGTTTTCCTCGCGGATCGCAAGGCCGAAGCGCCGCCAGAGCTCAACGCACGCCCTGTCCCCCTGCACGGAATCGGGCCGCAGGCCGTGCAGCGCGACCGGCCCGCCGCCGACGGCGGCCGCCGAAAGGAAGAAGGCCGCCTGCGACCAGTCGCCCTCCACCGTGCAGGCCGCCGCGCGGTACGCCTGCCCGCCGGGCACCGCCCAGCCGCGCGCCGTCTCCCGGACCGAAACGCCGAACTGCCGGAGCACCTGCAGCGTCAGGTCGATGTACCCCTTCGATTCGAGCGGCGTCGTCAGCACGATCTCGGAATCGCCCTCCAGCAGCGGGAGCGCGAACAGCAGCCCGGTGATGAACTGCGAGCTGACGTCGCCCGGCAGGCGGTATTCGCCGCTCTGCAGCTTCCCGCGGATCCTGAGCGGCAGGCCGCCCGCCGTCTCCACCTGCACGCCGTGCTGCGGCAGAAGCGCGGTGTAAACGCCGATCGGGCGCTCCGGCAGCCGGCCGTGCCCGACAAACGCAGCCTCGACGCCGCGCGCCGCGAAGACGGGGATCAGAAAGCGCAGCGTCGAGCCGGATTCCCCGCAGTCCACCACGGCCGTGCCGGCCGGCGCCTTTCCCGGCGCGATGCGCACGGCGCCGCCCGCAAAGTCCGCCGCGCAGCCCATCGCGCGCACGCCGGAAAGCGTCGCGTACATGTCGGCGCTCTCGTCGATCGGCGCGACGGTGCAGGGCGCCCCCGTCAGCGCCGCGCAGAGCAGCGCGCGGTGCGCCGCGCTCTTGCTCGGCGGAATCTGCACGCTGCCCGAAACGCGCGCCGGGCGATAGATCACTTCAGCCATTTTTCTCCCCCTTCCGCGGTTCTTTTCCTTACTTTCTGCGCCGGTTCTGCTCCGCCGCGATCTTGTATCGGAGCACGAGATAGCTCCGGTCGATCGGATGGATCACGCAGTCGCCGATGCTTTTCAGCAAAATGAGGTTCAGCGTTTTGCCGAAGCTCTTCTTGTCGAGCGCCGTCGCCTCGACGATATCGGCGAAGTCAAAATCGCTCTCGACCGGCAGGTCGTAGCTCTCGAGCACGCGGCGGATGCGCGCCGCCGTGCCCATCTCGGTGACGCCGAGGCTCTCGCCGACGTCGGCGGCCATCGCCATGCCGATGGCGACCGCGCGGCCGTGCGAAAGCGACGAGAAGCCCGTCAGCTTTTCGAGCGCGTGGCCGAAGGTGTGGCCGAAATTCAAAATCATGCGGCGGCCCTTGTCGTTCGTGTCCTCCTCGACGAGGACCTTCTTGCACGCGACGCAGTGGGCGATCGCCGCCTCCATGCGGTCGATGACCTCGCCCTTCTCCAGCTTTTCGAACAGTGCGGCGTCCATGATGCAGCCGTACTTGATGACCTCGCCCATGCCGTCGGTGAAGTCGTAGTCGGGCAGCGTGTGCAGCGTTTCGGGGTCCGCGACGACGAGGCGCGGCTGGTGGAACGCGCCGACCAGGTTCTTGCCGAACGGCAGGTCCACGCCGGTCTTGCCGCCGACGCTCGCGTCGACCTGCGCGAGCAGCGAGGTCGGCACCTGCACGAAGTCGATGCCGCGCAGGAACGTCGCGGCCGCAAAGCCGCCCATGTCGCCCGCGACGCCGCCGCCGAGCGTGACGATGAAGTCCGTGCGCGTGAAGCCGTTTTCCGAGAGCGCCTCGTACATCTGCATGACGGTCGCAAGCTGCTTGTTCTGCTCGCCGGCCTCGAACACGAAGCTCGAGACGCGGAAGCCCGCCTCCGTGAGCGATTTCGTGAGGCGCTCGCCGTAGAGCGGGAACACGTTCGTCTCGCTGATGATCATCGCCCGGCTGCCCGCCTTGAAGATCGGCTTCAAGAGCGCGCCGGTGCGGTCGAGCGCGCCGCTCTCCACGACGACGTCGTACGGCTTATCTGTGGAAATCGTAATGACCATTATCCGAATTTCTCCTTTTTTTCGCGCGCCGCCGAGAGCAGCGCCACGATTTTTTCCCGGTCGCCGCAGTCGACGGCCTCCCGGATGCTTTCGATGTTGCGGATCAGCTCCGCGAGCTCGTCCGACAGCTCCGCCCGGTTCGAGAGAAAGAGGTCGGCCCACAGTTCCGCGTTGATCCGCGCCACGCGGGAAACGTCCCGGTAGCTGCCCGCGGAAAAGCCGTTGTGCTCGGCGCAGCGCGGGCTCATCACGTATGCGCAGGCCAGCACGTGCGGCACCTGCGAGGTGTAGGCGATCATGCGGTCGTGCGTCTGCTGCGTGCAGTAGCGGATCGTGCCGAAGCCCATTGCCTCCGCAAGCCCGGCGAGCGTCTGCAGCGCGGCCTCGGGCGCGTCGCACGGCACGAAGATGTACGAGGCGTTGTAGAACAGGCCGGCCTCGCTCGCCTCAAAGCCGCTGCGCTCCTTGCCCGCCATCGGGTGGCCGCCCACGTAAATGAAGCCGTGCGCGGCCGCGAGCGCCGAAAGCCGGTCGCACACGCCGCCCTTGATGCCGCACACGTCCGTCACGATGCAGCCGGGCCTGAAGTGCGCAGCGTTGTCCCGCACGAACGCGACCGCGTCCTCCGGGTACAGGCAGACGTAGACGACGTCCGCCTCGCGGAGCGCCGCGGTGCTGCCGATGCGGTCGATCGCGCCGAGGGAGAGCGCGTCCAGCAGGACGTTTTCGTCGCGGTCAAAGCCGATGACGGTGTGCGCCGTGTTGGCCTTGAGCGCCTTTGCGATGGACCCGCCGATGAGGCCGAGCCCGACGATTGCGATTCGCATGGTAAAACAACCTTTCCCTTTCCGCCCGGCGCGCGCCGGGCACGGCGGTTTACAGGCTCTTGACGGTCTGCGAAACGGTGAGGACCTTTTTCGCCAGCGCGTCGAACTGGTCGGGCGTCAGCGACTGCGCGCCGTCGCAGAGCGCGCGGCTCGGGTCGTTGTGCACCTCGATGATCAGGCCGTCCGCGCCGATCGCCGCCGCCGCGACGGCCAGCGGCTCGACAAGCCAGTTGATGCCGCTCGCGTGGCTCGGGTCGATGACGACCGGCAGGTGCGACAGGCGCTTGAGGATCGGCACGGCGGAGATGTCGAGCGTGTTGCGCGTGAACGTCTCATAGGTGCGGATGCCGCGCTCGCACAGGATGACGCGCTCGTTGCCGCCCGCCATGATGTACTCGGCGCTCATCAGAAGCTCCTCGATCGTGTTCGCGAGGCCGCGCTTCAGAAGGATCGGCTTGTCCGTGTGGCCGAGCGCCTTCAGAAGCTCGAAGTTCTGCATGTTGCGCGCGCCGACCTGAATCACGTCGACGTCCTCGAACAGGTCGAGGTGGCTCGTGCTCATGATCTCGGTGACGATCGGCAGGCCGGTCTTTTTCCGCGCCTCCTTCAAAAGCTCAAGCCCCTCGGCCTTGAGGCCCTGGAAGGCGTACGGCGAGGTGCGCGGCTTGAACGCGCCGCCGCGCAGGAACGTGGCGCCCGCCGCCTTGACGCGCGCGGCGACCTCGCAGATCTGCGCCTCGCTCTCGACGGAGCACGGCCCGGCGATCAGCGCGAGGCTGCCGTCGCCGATCTTCTGGCCGCCCGGCAGCTCGATCACGGTGTCGTCCGGGTGGAACTTGCGGTTCGCCTTCTTGTACGGCTCCTGCACGCGCTTGACGCTCTCGACGATGTCCTGCGCGGCGATGTACTCGTCGTCGACGGCGGCCGTATCGCCGATCAGGCCGAGCACGGTCGAATGCGTGCCGACCCAGGTGTTCACGGTGACGTCGTAGCGCTCGGTCAGCATGTCGATGAATTTCTGCTTCTGTTCTTCGCTGCGGTTGGATTTCAAAACGATAATCATGGTTTCCCTTTCCTTTCTCTTTCGCGGGCCCGGGGTCCGGCCGCAGGCCGCGCGGCCTGCAATGAAAAAAGCGGAGCCCCTGACGGCTCCGCTTCGGCATTTTGTCTTAAAAATTGCAGAGGATCCGGTTAGTGCGCAAAAACCGCGCCCATCGCCGGACAAGCGTCACCCGGGATATTCACATACGACGAAAAGCACACGTTGTAAAATCGTGTGCTGCAATACGTTGTAAATCGTCTTGTGAATAAAGCGGAACGCATAACTGTGGCCATCCTTTGCAGCTTTCCGGCCGCTGTGCGGCGCGGGAAAGCCTGATGGTAAAAGTTTACCCCGGGCCGCCCGATTTGTCAAGAGTTTTCTTGCGGCGGGGCGGGGCGCTTCCGGCGGCGCCGCTTCCGCCGCCGCTTTTCCTTTTCCGGCCCGCTCTGCTGCGGCGGGGCCGTGCGCTTCGGCAGCTCGACGCCGCGCAGCGCGCAGAGGCGGCGCACGACGACGACGGTCGGCGCGCCGGCGTCGACGACGACGTCTGCGCTCGCCAGGTACTGCGGCCGCCGCTCGTTCAGCAGCCGCTCGATGACCGCCCGGCGGTCCGGCACCTGCAGCAGCGGGCGGCGCTTGTCGTTCTTCAGCCGCTCCTGCAGCGCCGCGAGCGGCACGTCGAGAAAATAGATCGTGCCGCCGCCCGCGTGGAACGCCTCGACGTTTTCCGGCCGCATCAGCGTGCCGCCGCCGGTCGCGACGACGCAGTCCTCGCCCGCGGCGAGCGCGCGCACCGTCTCGGTCTCGAGCGCGCGGAAATGCGCCTCGCCGTACTGCTCGAAGATCTCGCGGACTTTAAGCCCCGCTTTTTCTTCGATATATCGGTCCATATCGACAAACTTCATGCCGAGCGCGGCGGCAAGCCGGCGGCCGATCGTCGATTTGCCGCAGCCCATGAAGCCCGAAAGCACGATGTTGCCGCGCATGCTTTCCGTTTCCGTTCCCAAAATCCATCTTCCTTTCCCGTGCCGGAAGCCCGGCAATTTCGGCGGTGTACCGCCTTATGCGCGGAACAGCCGCGCCGTCTCCGCCTCGGCGTCGCGGATCAGCCGCTCGATGTCGCCGTCCGCAAACTGCGCGCCGTACCAGATCTCCTGTGCGGCCACGGCCTGGCACACCAGCATGCCCATGCCGCCGACCGTTTTCAGTCCGAGCGACCGCGCAATGCGCAAAAATTCCGTTTCACCGGGATTGTACACGGCGTCGAAAGCCGCGCCGCAGCGGGCAAGCACCTTGGCGCCCACCGCACTTTCGCCCGCGTGCGGATACATGCCGACGCTCGTCGTATTCAGCGCGAGGTCGTAGCGGCTGTCGCTGTTTTCGAGCGCCGCATAGCGCAGGACGCGGAACGTCCCCCGCTTGCCGAGCCGCGCGCAGAGGCCGCTAAGCTCGGACGCCAGCGCCTCGGCCTTTTCGACCGACGCGTCGCGGCAGGCGAAATCGATCGCGGGCGACGCGGCGGAGAGCACGGCCTCAAACGCGATGGCGCGCGCCGCGCCGCCGCGCCCGAGGATCAGAAGGCGGCCCGAAAAGTCCAGCCCATAGCGCCGCAGCGCCTTTTCGCAGCCGACGCCGTCGGTCGTGTAGCCCTTCATGCGGCCGTTTTCGTTTTTCACCGTGTTCACGGAGCCGAACAGCGCCGCCTTTTCGTCGACCGCGTCGAGGAACGGCAGGATCGCGCTCTTGTGCGGGATCGTGACGTTGAAGCCCGAAAGCGCGCGCAGCGCCGGAAGCTGCGCCTCGATCGACGGCACGTCCAGAACGGTGTAGGCCGGCGAAAGGCCGGAAAGCGCAAAAAGGCGCCTGTGGATAAACGGCGACATCGTGTGGCCGATCGGGTGCCCGATCACGGCAAAGCTGGTGAGGTCCATTCCGGAGTCTTCCTTTCCGGCGCGGAAAAAATTTGCAAATGCATATTGACAAACAATCCGCGCATCAATACAATGTAGGTAAAGTACACCCCGATTGTATCACGCCTGCGGCATTTTGTCCATACGGCAGGCGGGCGGTGCTTGGAACTATATGATATAGGAGGAAAATGAAATGGTTCTGGAGAAAGTCATCGAAATTCTTGCAGATCAGCTCAGCGTCGACCCGGCAATTATCAACGAGGATTCCAATCTCGTCGATGATCTGGGAGCGGACTCTCTTGCCGTTATCGATCTGATCATGTGCATCGAAGATGAGTTCAAGATCGAAGTTCCGGACAGCGAAGTTGAGAACCTCAAGACTGTCGGCGCGATCGTGCAGTTTATTGAAGATCATCAGTAATGCTTTCAGCATAACCCCGGGCGGGCAGCGCAGGCTGTCCGCCTTTCGCTTTTTCCCTTGCTTTTCCCGCCCGCATTCGCTATAATAAGCAGAGCAAACTGCGGAACATCTCGAAAGGATTGATTTCTTTGGCAAATCAGAAAAAGATGGTGGACGACATCACCTCGATGGACGTCGACTTTTCCAAATGGTACACCGACATCGTCAAAAAGGCCGAGCTGATGGACTACTCGAGCGTCAAGGGCTGCATGATCATCCAGCCCTACGGCTACGCGATCTGGGAGAACATCCAGCGCGAGCTCGACAGCCGCTTCAAGGCGACCGGCCACCAGAACGTCTACATGCCGCTCTTCATCCCGGAGTCCCTCCTGCAGAAGGAAAAGGACCACGTGAAGGGCTTTGCGCCGGAGGTGGCCTGGGTCACCGAGGGCGGCAGCGAAAAGCTTACGGAGCGCCTGTGCGTGCGCCCGACGAGCGAGATCCTTTTCTGCGAGCATTACCAGAAGATCATCAAGTCCTACCGCGACCTGCCGAAGCTGTACAACCAGTGGTGCTCCGTCGTGCGCTGGGAAAAGACGACGCGCCCGTTCCTGCGCTCCTCCGAGTTTCTGTGGCAGGAGGGCCACACGATGCACGAGACCGCCGAGGAGGCCATGGAGGAAACGCTCGGCATGCTCCGCACCTATGAGGAGTTCTATAAGAACGTCCTCGCGATCCCGGCCGTGACGGGCCAGAAGACCGAGAAGGAGAAGTTCGCCGGCGCGGTCGCCACCTACACGATCGAGCCGATGATGCACAACGGCGTCGCGCTGCAGGGCGGCACGAGCCACTACTTCGGCGACGGCTGGGCGAAGAACTTCGGCATCACGTTCACGGGCCGCGACAACACGCTGCAGTACCCGCACCAGACCTCGTGGGGCGTTTCCACCCGCATGATCGGCGCGATCATCATGGTGCACGGCGACGACAACGGCCTCGTGCTGCCGCCGAAGGTCGCCCCGATCCAGCTCGCGATCATCCCGATCGCGCAGCACAAGCCCGGCGTGCTCGAAAAGGCGAACGCGCTGTTCGAATCCCTCAAGGGCAAGTTCCGCGTCAAGCTCGACGACACGGACAATTCCCCCGGCTGGAAGTTCAGCCAGTACGAGATGCAGGGCGTGCCGCTGCGCCTCGAAATCGGCCCGAAGGACATCGAGAAGAACCAGTGCGTCCTCGTCCGCCGCGACACGCGCGAGAAGCTGTTCGTCTCGCTCGACAACCTCGAGGAAGAGATCGAAAAGGCGCTCGAAGCCGTGCACAACGGCCTGTACGAGCGCGCGCTCAAAAACCTCGAGGAGAAGACCTACACGGCGACGACGCTCGAGGAGTTCGTGGACACTGCGGAGAACCGCCCCGGCTTCATCAAGGCCATGTGGTGCGGCGACAGCGCCTGCGAGGACAAGCTCAAGGAGCTGACCGGCGGCGTGAAGTCCCGCTGCATCCCGTTCCACGAGGAACACCTCGCCGACACCTGCGTCTGCTGCGGCCGGCCCGCAAAGCACATGGTGTTCTGGGGCAAGCAGTACTGATCCGCACGGCGGCGCCCCGTGCGCCGCGTGAAAATATTTGTTTCCCAGCCCGCGGGGCCTCCGGTTTTTCCGGAGGCCCCGCTTTCTCGATTTTCTGTGCACTCCTGCCTGTAAAGCACCAGAATTTTTTACAGAAAAGGTATTTACATTTCCCCGCGAATGGGCTAAAATGTAGATGCAATACAAAACTACGGCGGGTTTCTGCGCTTTGGAAGCCCGTTCAGGAATTAGGAGGAGAAATCCAATGGCAAATTTGAGAATCGGCTTTATCGGCTGCGGCGGCATCGCCAACGGCAAGCATTTCCCGGGCATGGCGCAGCAGGAAGGCGTCGATATGTGCGCATTCTGCGATCTCATTCTTGAGAGAGCCGAAAAGGCCGCGAAGGAATACGGCACCCCGGACGCGAAGGTCTACACCGACTACAAGGAGCTTCTGGCTGACCCGACGATCGACGCCGTCCATGTTCTGACCCCGAACATCGCGCACTGCGAGATCACGATCGCTGCGCTCGAGGCCGGCAAGCACGTTCTCTGCGAGAAGCCGATGGCTGCGACCGAGGCGGACGCGAAGAAGATGCTCGAGGCGAGAGACAGAACCGGCAAGATGCTGACGATCGGCTACCAGTACCGCCACTTTGCGGAGAACCAGGTCGCGAAGAAGGTCGTCGAAGACGGCTGGCTGGGCGACATCTACTACGCAGAGGCTACATACCTGCGCCGCCGCGGCGTTCCGACGTGGGGCGTTTTCACGGACAAGTCCAAGCAGGGCGGCGGTCCGCTGATCGACATCGGCACCCATGCGCTCGACCTCACGCTGTTCCTCATGAACAACTACGACGTCGATTACGTTGTCGGCACCTCCTTTGAGAAGCTCGGCCGCATCCTCGATCCCGAGCATCAGGGCCAGGTCAACCACAGAGGCGAGTTCGACAGCTGGAACAACGAGACCTACGACGTTGAGGACTCCGCTGTCGGCCACATCAAGATGAAGAACGGCGCCGTCATCAACCTGCGCGCTGCGTGGGCCATCAACATGGCGGAAGACTACGGCGCAAGCAACCAGGCGTTCACGATGCTCGCCGGCACGAAGGGCGGCCTCGACACGAAGGAAAACCGTGTCCGCCTGAACCATGTCGTCGCGGCGCAGCCGACGATCTCCTGGGTCGGCAACAAGATCGCTCCGTACATCCCGGGCTTCTCCCAGGGTCCGGCGCCGAAGTCCAAGGAAGCTGAGATCTGGGTCAAGGCGCTGAAGGGCGAGGGCGAGCTGTTCGTCACCGCGGATCAGGCTTATGTCGTCACGAAGATCCTCGACGCGATCTATCAGTCCTCCAAGACGGGCAAGCCGGTCTACTTCGACTAATTGAATCTGTTTGCATCCGTGTGCGGCGGCATCCCTTGCCGCCGCACATTTTCTACACTTGGAAAATGAAAGGTGGTCATTCCCATGGAAAATATCAACGTTCAGGTTTATTCGCTCGTTTCCGAGCCGCTCACCCCGGTTGAGAAGCTGCGCACCATCGCGAAGCTCGGCTTTGCCGGCGCAGAGTTCACCGCGGACTTCACGCAGGTCCCGCTCGAGGAGATGAAGAAGGTGCTCGAGGAGACCGGCCTCAAGGTCCACTCCGCGCATGTCGGGCTCGACCAGATCGAGTCCGTGCTGCCCTATTTTGCAGAGCTCGGCGCAAAGCTTGTCATCTGCCCGATGACGAACTTCTGCAGCAAGGCGGAGGCGCTCGAGGTCGCTGAAGAGCTGAACCGCCTCGGCCGCATCGCAAAGCCCTACGGCATCAAGATCGGCTACCACAACCACACCGACGAGTTCTACAAGGACGAGGGCAAGTACCTCTACGACTGGCTGATCGACGCCTGCGACCCCGAAGTCACCGCGTTCCAGGTCGACTGCGGCTGGTGCAGCGCCGCCGGCGTCGACCCGGTGGAATTCATCAACAGCCATGCGGGCCGCATCGCGAGCATCCACATCAAGGAAAACGGCGGCGTCATCGGCGCCAACAAGCCGCAGTCCCGCCACGACAACACGCCGCGCTTCAAGATTGAGAAGGACGCGGACGGCAACCCGATCTTCCCGCCTGAGTTCATCAAGATGAAGGAAGAGCACGACCGCCTGAACGTCCCGCAGGGCACCGGCATTGTCGACTGGAAGGCTGTCAAGGCCGCGGCCGACGCGCAGTGCGACGACGTGATCTACGTCGTGGAGCGCGAAGCCAGCTACAACGACCCGCAGGACCGCGTCGCATGCCTCGCCGAGGACATCGCGTGGCTCAAGGCCAACCTGTAATTGCAGAATCCCACACGGGCGGGCGCCGCGGCGTCCGCCTGTTTTTCTGCCGAAAGGAGCCCCGGAGGAAAATCTCCCCCGGGGCTCTCCGTTTTTTCTCGATTTATTTCATTGGAGACCTGTCAGAAAACGCCTCAGTGCTGGATCTTCTGCTCCTCGTCTCCGCCGCCGAACGGGAACGCCGGGCGCGCCTTTTTATGCAGCGCGATCAGCGCATGGTCGTAGTTGTGGCGCACGGTGCAGGTGCGGTCGAAGATCATCGTCGCCTCGTCGTCCGGCGTGCAGGCCGGCCACGCCGGCAGCGCGTCGCTCGAGGGCTTGCCGGTGCGCGCGAAGTTCAGCCACGCGTCGCACATCTGCTTTTCGAGCAGATCGGTCACGCCCTCCTCGTTGAACGCCGCGACAAGGCTCGTGTTGTGGAAAACGAACGGGATCTCCGAGCAGTGCCACGGCAGGTGGCCGCCGTCATACGGGAAGGTGTAGCTGAACATATAGGAATACGTGCCGCTTTCGGGATGCTGCGCCTTTTTGTGCAGGAATTCGATCGAGGGCGCGCGGAACAGCGAATCGAGGAACAGCAGGTCGCTCGGGTCCTTGTCCGGGTACGCCTCGGCAAACAGCGCCTGCAGCTTTTCGGCGTCGTCGCCGTACATCTTCCGCAGGCGCGCCGCAATGCCCGCCTTGTCCGCCTTTTCCGCCTCAGAGAGCGCGGGCATGAACGCGAACTCGCCGAGCACGGTGCCGACCATGACCGGGATCGTCTTCGCGTGCTCCGTGAAGCCGACGACGCACGGGTCGCCGAGGTACCAGTCGTTCGGCATCGGGTTGCCGCCGACGTAGGCGCCGGTCTTTGCGACCTCGGGCATCACCTTGTTGTACGCCTCGGCCAGCTGCGCGTACGGGATCGTCTCCAGCGTTTCGACGTTGTCGGCGCCGAGCTCCCGCATCAGCGCCGTCACGATGGCCGTGCCGTCCGACTTCGACAGGTCGAGCACGCCGTCGATGCAGCCGCTCTGCACAATGCCCTTGTGGAACAGGCCGTCCGCGGCGGGCGTCTGCATCAGCGTCCAGACCTTCATGCCGCCGCCCGACTGGCCGAACAGCGTGACGTTGTCCGGGTCGCCGCCGAAGCCCGCGATGTTGTCGTGGATCCACTGCAGCGCCGCGACCATATCCGCGCTGCCGGCGTTGCCGGAGTTCGCGTATTTTTCCCCGAACGGTGAAAGGTCGAGGTAGCCGAGGATGTTCAGGCGGTGGTTCAGCGAGACGACCACCACGTCGCCGTAGCGGCTCATATTTTCGCCCTCGTAGGCGATGTGCTCAATCGAAGAGCCCGCGGCAAACCCGCCGCCGTGCAGCCAGACGAGCACCGGCTTTTTTGCCGACGGATCGAGCGACTTCGTCCAGATGTTGAGGTACTGGCAGTTCTCGTCGAGCGGCCAGTAGCGGTGCGGAACCATCAGCTCGTTGTTCGGCTCGTCCTGCTTGAGCATCGGGCAGACATAGCCGTACGCGAGCGCGTTCTTGATGCCCTCCCACGGCTGCACCGGCTCCGGCTGCTGGAAGCGCTTTGCATCGGCGTATTTCACACCGTGAAACGCGTAAACGCCGTCGATCCGGAAGCCGCGCAGCTTGCCGGCCTTCGTCTGAACGACCGGCTCCGTTTTTGTGCACATGAAATCTCTTGCCATCAGGTCACAACTCCTTCAAAAATAAAATGTGCCATACTGTAAACCAGACATTCACAGTATAGCACATTTTCACTATATCGTCAAATATTTCTTGTCTTCGAAAAATTATCTGTCGGAGCCGTACAAATCACAGGTAGAGATCCGTCAGCAGCTTCCTGCCCGTCTTCGTTTTGAAAATGTTGTCGCGGATCTTGCGCGCGGCCTCCTGCGCCATGCCGTTTTCAAAGATGTTGACGAGGAAGTCCGCCTCCACCAGAATCTGGTAGTCGGCGCCGTCGATGCCGACGTACGTGTGGTGGTGCCCGATCAGGTAGCAGACGCGCGCGCACGCGGCCGGCGCATAGCCGCAGGCCGGCAGCAGCTTTTCGGCGATCGGCGGGCCCTCCAGCTCCTGCTTCTGCCCGTCGCAGCTGCCGTACTTTTCAAAGCAGACGCGGATGCCCACGTCGTGCGTGACCGCGGCGGCCTCGAGAATGTCCTGCGTTTCCCGGTCCAGCCCTTCGCCCTCGGCGATCGTCTTCGCAAACGCGAAAACCTTCAGAAAGTGGTTGACGCGCTCCACGCAACCGTCCTCGTACTCGATCATTCTGGCAATCAGCGTGTTGAGATTCGACATGCTATCCGTCCTTTCCCTGCGTCCCCGGCGGGACTGCCTGTTTCATTCGGCGCGCTTCGCCGCAAAATATTCCTCCCGCAGCATCGAGTAGACCAGCGCGTCGTGCACCGAGCCGTCAAAGATCGACGACGCGCGGCGCAGCGTGCCCTCGTAGCGGAAGCCGCACTTCTCGATGACGCGGCGGGAGCGGTCGTTGAATTCAAAATGCTCGACTGAAATCAAATCCAGACATAACGACTCAAATCCGAACTGCATCATACGCCGAACCACCTCGGTCATATAGCCTCTGCCCCAGCTCTCCTCGCGCAAAACGTAGCCGATCGTGCGCGCCCGCGGGTTGGAGCGCAGGTCGTCCCTGTGCAGGCCGATCGAGCCGATGACGCGGCCGCTCGCCTTTTCCTCGACGGCCCAGACCTCGGGGCTCTGCAGCCAGCCGCGGAGTATTTCGGCCGACTCCGCCCGGCTTTCGTGCGGCTTCCACCCCGCCGCGGGGCCGACCTTCGGGCTTTTCGCATAGGCGAACATGTCGTCCGCGTCGTCCATTGTCCACTGGCGCAGGATCAGCCGCTCCGTCTCGAGCGTTTCCTGCGGGATGTCGACCCAGTACCGGCGGACGAGCCTGCCGTTTTCCGCGCGCTTGTCCTCGAGCACGCCGCCGACCGCTTCGATCGTCCGCGCGGACGGCGTGTTCCCGTCGTCGCAGGTAATCAGCGCGCGGCTGACGCCGAGCAATTTTGCCACCGGCAGCGCAAGGCGGAGCTGCGCCTTGGCGTACCCCTTCCCGCGCTCGCTCGGCACGATGCCGTAGCCGATGTGCCCGCCGAACGCCAGCAGGGAATCGTTGAGCCGGTGGCGGATGTCGATGCCGCCGAGGATCTTCGTCTCCGCGTCGTCGACGAGGAACAGCAGCGTGGCGGGCACAAGGTGCGCCGGCACGACCGTGCGCATCCTGACCGTGTCCGCAAGCCACGTCTTGTAGTCGCGGCCCTTCAGGTCGGCCGCGGCGGGCGAGATCTCCGCATCGTCCCAGTCCGCCAGATAAGCTTCAAACATTTCCTCGCGCACCCATTCGGGCAGCAGCAGCTTCATGTTCCATTCCCCGCTTTCCATACTTAGGATAGCCGCCGCAGCGGCCGCCTATGCGCCGGTTTATCTGAGCTTTGCCGCGAGCGCGACCCAGCCCTTTTCCTCGCGCCGGTCGATCAGCTCGAATCTGTCCGCAAGGCAGGCGAGCACGTCGTCCTCGCGCGTGTCGATGATGCCGGACAGGATATAGACCGTGTCGGGCTTCATGAAGCGCGGCGCGTCCCTGGTGAGCAGAATCACGACGTCCGCGACGATGTTCGCCGCCACAATGTCGAACGTGCCGCTGACCTTCTCCGCGAGGTTGCCGCAGATGCCGGTGAAGCGATCCGCAACGCCGTTGACCTCGGCGTTTGCCACCGCCGTCTTGACCGCCAGCGGGTCGATGTCGACGCCGACGGCGCGCCCCGCGCCGAGCAGCAGGCCCGCGACGGACAGGATGCCGCTGCCGCAGCCCATGTCGAGCATCTCGTCGCCCGGCTTCACGTACTTTTCAAGCAGCTCCATGCACAGCCGCGTCGTCTCGTGCGTGCCGGTGCCGAACGCGAGGCCCGGCTCCAGATGCAGCACGGCGCGGCCGCCCGCGTCGTATTCATCCTCCCAGATCGGCCGGACCAGCAGCCGCTCGCCGACCGGGATCGGCTTGAAGTACTTCTTCCAGTTGTTGATCCAGTCCTCCTCCGCGCAGTTCGCCGAGGTGATCTCGTTCGGGATGTCCTCGGCCGCAAAGCGCTCCTTCAAGAAGGAGATCGCCTCCGCCGGGTTTTCCTCGGGGCTGATGTACACGTGGATCACGCTCTTCGTGCGGTCCTTCTGCAAAAGCGCCTCGTCGATCAAATCGATGTGGGCGATTTCCATCGCCTCTTCTTCTAAATGCGAATAGTCCTCAATATAAATGCCGTAGGGCACGACCATCTGCGCGATGGCGCCGGCCCGGTCCGTATCTTCGGCCCGGATCGTCACGGCGATCTCGGTCCAGTCTGCGTTCACCTGGCTGAAATCCGTCAAATTTTCCACGCTCCCGTCGTTACAGTTGCTTTCATTATACAACGCGGCCCGGCAACTTGCAAGGCAAACCTGCGCCGCGGGCAGGAGGCCCCATGACAAAACAAAAATTCCTTCTGCAGGGCATCCTGCTGACCGCCTTTTCGCTCTTTCTGCGCGTGGCCAACATCGGCTACCGCTCCTACCTCTCGGCCAAGATCGGCGCCGAGGGCATGGGGCTTTACCAGCTCATCTTCTCGGTGTTCATGCTGGCCGTCACGCTTTCCACCTCCGGCATCAGCCTCGCCGTGACGCGCATGGTGACGGCCGCGATCGCCGCGAACCGGCGCGAGACCGTCCGCTCCGTCGTGACGAAGTGCTTCCTGTTCTGCCTGACCGTGAGCTGCACGATCGCCGCGCTCCTGCTCGTCTTTTCGGACTTCGCCGCGGCCGCCATCCTCGGCTACAAGGGCGCGGCCGGCAGCCTGCGCATTCTCGCGCTCGGGCTGCCCTTCATGTCGCTGTGCACCTGCATGAAGGGGTACTTTCTCGCAGTGGACGAATCGCTCTCGACCGCGATGAGCGACGCGGTCGAGCAGGTGCTGACGATCCTCGCGGCCGTCGCGCTTTTCTGGTACTTCGCGCCGCAGAGCATCGAGGCCGCCTGCCTCGCGGCGATGCTCGCCTCCACCTTCGGCGAGGCCGTCTCGTTCTTCTCGGGGTGGATCGCCTACCGCCGCAGCCTGCGCCGCAACACGCCGAAAACGGTCGAGCCGGGCCGCGGCGTGCTGCACGGCATGTTCCACATCGCGGTGCCCTGCACGCTCTCGAGCGCCGCGCGCAGCCTGCTTTCGACCGGCGAAAACCTGCTGATCCCGCGCGAGCTGCGCCGCTACGGCCTGAGCGAGGCGCAGTCGATGGCCGCCTACGGCCTTCTGCAGGGCATGGCGATGCCGATGCTCTACTTCCCCTCCTCGTTCCTCTCCTCGTTCGCCTCGCTCCTGATCCCCCGGATCGCGCGGGAATTCGAGCAGAAGCACCGGCGCGCCGTGGCGCACATCACGGAAACGGCGGTCGGCGCCGCACTGCAGTTCGGCGTGTTCTGCGCCGCGGTCTTCTTCGTCTTCGGCGAGGACTGGGGCACGGCGTTTTACAGCAGCGCCGAAGCCGGCGGCTACCTGCGCATCCTCGCGCCGCTCGTGCCGCTTCTGTACCTCGACGTCGTTGTGGACAGTCTCCTCAAGGGGCTCGACGAGCAGCTCAACTCCATGAAGTACAACTTCACCGATTCCCTGATCCGCGTGCTGCTGATCCTGTGCTTCATGCGCTTTTCGGGCATGCCGGCCTACATCGCGATCCTGTTCTTCTCCTCGATTTTCAACGCGATGATGAGCGTGCGCCGGCTTTTGAAGGTCGCGCAGGTGCGCATCCGCGTCGTGAAGAACGCCGTCCTGCCCGCCGCCTGCGCGCTGCTTTCCGCCGGTATGGCCCGCGCCGCGCTCGCGCCGCTGGCGCTTTCCGGCATCCTGCGCGTGCTTTTGCAGGCTGCCGCCGCCGCGGTTTTCTTCCTCGCGATGCGCACGCTTTTTGAAGCCGCGCTCCAGAAGCTGGACGGCAGAAAAGCGGCCGCCCCCAAAGGAGACGGCCGCCTGACGGTTCCCGGAAAGACGATCAGCCCTTGACGGCGCCGAGCGTGATGCCGGAAACAAAGTATTTCTGCAAAAACGGATAGACGATCAGCATCGGGATCATCGCGATGAACACCTTCGCGGCTTCGAGCGCCTTGTTCGAGTTCTTCGCGAGCTGCTGATACTGCTCGGTCGTCAGCGTGACGCCGGGGGGAATCTGCACCGTGATCTGGCGGATGTACGTCTGCAGCGGGTACTTATCCTCCGTGTTCATCAGCACGAGGCCCTGAAAATACTCGTTCCAGTAGCCGACCGAGGTGAACAGCACGACGGTCGCGATGACCGGCACCGAGCACGGGACGACGATCGTCCACAGGATGCGCCACGGGCCGGCGCCGTCCACAAGGGCGGCCTCCTCGATGTCCGCGGGCAGGTTGCGGAAGAAGTTCATCAGCAGCAGCACGTTGAACACCGGGACGGAGCCCGCGAAGATCAGCGCGGCGAAGTTGTCGATGAGGTTGTACTTCTGCATCGTGATGTACCACGGGATCGTGCCGCCGTTGAACAGCATGCAGAAAACGAGCACCCACATCAGGATCGTACGCGGCTTGTACTCGTGCGAGGTCTTGGAAAGCGGGTACGCCATCATGATGATGACGACCATCGTCCAGATCGTGCCGAGCACGACGCGGCCGACCGAGATCATAAACGAATTCCAGAACGTGCCGTCGCCCATAATCAGCTCATAGGAAGCAAAATTGACGCCGATCGGCCAGAGCGTGACAGCGCCGCTGTCCGCCGCAAGCTTGTCGGACAGAGATACGCACAGCTCATACCACAGCGGATACAGGCAGCTGATTGCCAAAATCGTGAGGATGATATAATTTACGACTTTGAAAACTCTGGAACCGACGGTTTTGGTTTCAACCATAAAAATATCTCTCCTCTCTCAGAAAATGGTGTAGTCCGCAAACTTGTACGCGAGCGCGTACGAGGTGACGACCAGAATGAAGCTGACCACCGACTTGAAGAGGCCGGCCGCCGTGGACATCGAGAACTGGAGCTTGACGAGGCCGAGGCGGTACACGTACGTGTCGATGATGTCGGCCGTTTCGAGCACGATGTTGTTGTACATGTTAAAGACCTGGTCGAAGCCGGCGTTCAGCACATTGCCCATCGCGAGCGTCGTCAGCAGGACGACCGTCGGCACCAGGCCCGGCAGCGTGATGTGCCACGTGGACTGCCAGCGGTTCGCGCCGTCGATCGCGGCCGCCTCGTACAGGCTCAGGTCGATGCCGGTCAGCGCCGCCAGATAGATGACCGCGTTGTAGCCGAATTCCTTCCAAACGTCGGTACCGATCAAGAGACCCTGAAAGGTCGAGGGATTCGTCATGGGCATGACCGTCGGCTGTCCGAGCGCCTTCAAAACCGTGTTCAGGATGCCGGAAGCGCCGAGCATGTTCGTGATGATGTTGCCCAGCAGAACCCAGGAGATGAAGTGCGGCAGGTAGACGATCGTCTGCACGCCCTT